>Ga0207421_10000650_pt1 | contig 44527 bp, 44 predicted proteins | sample SodLakKL_010_SED_4_FD_187542 | JGI IMG/M metagenome (GOLD analysis project Ga0207421, IMG submission 187542) | Alkaline sediment microbial communities from Lake Tanatar, Kulunda Steppe, Russia - 8KL_010_SED (SPAdes) (version 2) | ecosystem: Environmental > Aquatic > Non-marine Saline and...
TGGCTTGTCCTTCCAATATATTTCTATAGGAAGCGACCCCAATTTCGACCTTGTTTTGGAACCCGAAGAAAGAGCCGAACTGGTAGAGAGGGTTCGCCATATCCCCCGCAACAAGCCCCTCCCCCTGGCTGATTTTTTGAATGACGGGGAACTTGCCGAAGGCTGTATTGCGTGGGGCAGGCGCTATTTCCACATTACTGCCGCGGGAGATGTTGAACCCTGTGCTTTTATCCATTTTTCCAACCAGAAAATTTTTGAGAAAAGCTTAAAAGAAATACTTTGAAATCCCCTCTTCCGGGCCTATCAAAAGCATCAGCCTTTCAGCAAGAGCCTCCTCAGGCCCTGTCTCCTTATTGATGTTCCCGAAGAACTTTGGGAAATTGCTGAAGAGAGCGGGGCCGGACCAAATCATCCCGGTGCAGATGAGGTTCTCAAGGGAGAAACTGCAAGAAAAATTGAAGTATTGGCGGATAGATGGGCGGAAAAAGCAGAAAAATAAAATAAACAGGAGGTTGCCTCCTGTTTTTTTATGGGTAAATTTCTCCTAACCTCTTGAACAAGGAAGTGATTTTTAATTTAATAATTCGGTGATTGAAGAAAACAAACCAAAAGGATATAATGAAATCAAAAGGGGGGTGGGTAGGTGAAAAAGATCTGGAAATTTGCCGGGTTATTATTCCTGGTCAGTATTTTTTTTATCCTGATATCTTCAAACGCACAGGCTCACAAGCCGGTTGATACATCAGGACCGGCAACCAAAGTAAATCCTATAGTTATTACCGAACACAGGGTGTCCTGGGCTGCCTACAATGAATTCCTTACTCCCGGAGAAGTCCATTTCTACAGGCTGGAGGGGGTTAACAGGGGTGAAAAAATCCACCTTTCCTTGCTGGTTCCCTACCTGGAAAGATTAAAGGATTTTTTCCCCGTAATTGCGCTGATGGGGTCCGGCCTGGAAAATGACTTTGCGGGTTTGGACCGGGAAGCGGTCCTGGAATTGCTTAATCCCTCTCCAGAAGAAGGAGTGATCTTAAAACAGTTTGCGGGGGGAGAGGTAGGATCTTTTTTTGAACCATTCACCCAGACCAGGTACTACGAGCGGCAGGAAATGAATATTTTCGCCCCTGCCAGTGGAGACTATTATGCTGCGGTCTTTGACCTGGAGGGAAGAGCTGATAAATATGTTTTTGCAATCGGGGAAGAAGAAAAATGGGGAGCGAGGGATATTTTAAGTATGCCCAGGATCTGGTGGGATGTAAGAATGTTCATGGAAAAAGAAACTTCTACCTATATCACGGCAGGAGTTGTTGCTTCTTCGGCCATTTTAATCGCGGTCTGGTTATTAAAAAGGTAAGCCGGTCGGGCCCCAGAAATATGTGCAGCAATTGTTGGATAATTATCTCAAAGTTAAGAGGATAAAAAGAAGGGGCGAAGGAAGTTAGTTAATAAAAGGGTGGAATTAAACCGGAAAGGGATGAGCTTATGAAATTAACGGTTCTTGTTGATAATAATTCCATTATTGACGATTACCTGCTGGCAGAACCGGGGCTTTCTTTTTTCATTGAAGACGGGGAAGAAAAAATTCTTTTTGACCTTGGTTATTCAGAAATTTTCCTGCAGAATGCTTTCAAACTTGGAATTGACCTTAGTAAGTGTTCAACTATTGCAATCTCCCACGGTCATACTGACCATACCGGAGGTCTTGAAGCTTTTATTAAACTTCTCTGGGAAAAGGGAGAGCAAAAAGAAACTTCCAGCCCGCGCCTTATTCTCCATCCGGATATAATAGGGGATCGAGGAAGAGAAAAGCAAAAAATCCCGGGAATCTTTTCCGGGCGAAGAGCCCTGGAAAAAACCTTTAAGGTCCAGGAAAGTGCTGAACCCGTTTGGATTACAGAAAGGCTGGTCTACCTCGGAGAAATCGATAGAAAATTCCCCTTTGAGGGCAAGGAAAAGGTTAAGGACGACCGGGGTAACGAAAGGATGGTTGATTACCTCCGAGAAGATACCGCCCTGGCTTATGTCGCACCGGAGGGGTTGGTAATCATAACCGGATGCTCCCATTCGGGGATCTGTAATATTGTGGAACACGCCCGCAGGTTCTGTCAGCAGGACCGGATTATTGATATAATTGGAGGCCTGCACCTGCAAAAGCCATCCAGGTACCAACTGGAAGGAACCAGGGAATATATTGCAGGTCTGGGTTTGGAAAAATTCCACGCCTGCCACTGCACGGACTTGCAGAGTAAAATTGAGCTTGCGGAAGTTATGGAAATTACAGAAGTTGGAGTTGGACTGCAGCTTGAATATTAATTGTTGAAATTGTTTAAAGAAAAAAGGAAAAATTCCATTGAAAATGAAGATTTAAAAAGACCCGATTAAGTTAATGCCCGAAATTATTGGGATCGGTTTATTATTCTTCTGGAAAAATACAGAACCGGGGTGAGAAAATGCATAGGGGAGTGGCCTTTTTTTTAGCAGTAGTTTTTTTCCTCCCGGTAATTTCTCTCGCTGCAATTGAAGCCCCATTGGATAAGCAATTTAACTATACCAAAGAACCAGTTTCTGTCCAGGGTGGGGAAATTACCGATGGCCGAGACCTGAGAAATATCAGGTGGGGAAAGCATCCGGAATTTGAAAGGATTGTCCTGGATATCTACAAAGGAGCTTATTATGATAAAGGTCCTGTAGTTCCAGTTCCCTGTTATTTTGTCGTGGAATATGAGTATTACCCATTCCGTTTTACCGTAACCCTAAATGGCATCAGGGCCCGGAACGCTGAATACAGAAGTTTTCCAGAAAGCTCAATCATCGAAGAGACCTATTTAATTCCCTACCTTGACGATAGCGGGATAAAATTTGCCATAGCCCTGGGAGGACCTGTTGAGTTTGAGGTATTTGAACTGCATAATCCGGGAAGGATTGTCATCGATTTGCGGGAGTTACCAGGTAAAATTGACCTCCCGGAAGTTTACTCCCTGCGGACGGCAACCGGTCTGGGAGTGGAGGACCTTGGCTACCTGCAGGAAATAATGATTGGAATGGGTAGTGAAAAACCCAGGATTCTCATGGCCGAAGACGGAAAATTGTTTTTTGAAGAAGGGTATTATGCAACCCAAGCAAAGGCAAGCCAGAGGAAAGATGAAATAGCCTCAAATTCTGAAGGAGTGGAATTCTTTATAGAAAAAAGAGGACCTGCGTCTGTTCCCCAGTAGGAAAAGTTTAATAATTGGAACCGGAAAGGCAGGAGGTGTTTTGCGTGAAAAATCAATTAAAAAATCCCTGGGAAAGGGAAATGCAGAAAAGAAGGGAAGTAATCAGACCAATCAATGAGAAGATTGTCCGGCTCCGGCAGCAGAGCGTTCAATCACCAGTCCGAATTTCCAGAGAAAGAGCCGTGCTGATAACTGAATTTTATAAAAACGAAGTAAATCCGGAAGAATCAGCTCCAGTTAATAGAGCCAGGGCTTTTAAATATTTAATGGAGCGGGTGAGTCTTCCAATAGAAGAAGGCCAGTTGATTGTTGGTTTAAGGGGGACCGGTGCCCAGGAAGTGCCCACCTACCCCGAAATCTGCACGCATACCCCCGAGGACCTGGAGGTTTTAAATTCGAGAGAAAACATGCCCTACCTGGTTGACAGGGAAACCAGGAAATATTACGAGAAAGAAGTAATCCCTTTTTGGCAGGGAAAAACCATGCGAGAGGAGATATTTTCAAGCCTCCCAACTGAATGGATTAAAGCCTACGAGGCGGGGATCTGGACTGAATTCATGGAACAGAGAGCCCCTGGTCATTCTGCAGGGGGAGCAAGGGTTTTCCAGAAGGGGCTGTTGGAAATAAAAGAGGAGATCAAAGAAAAATTCTTCGAGCTCTCCACGGCTGACCCCGATTACGCCGAATATTTTGAGGAATTAAAGGCCATGGACATTTCCGCTGATGCGATTTTGATCTATGCCCGCCGTTATGCCGAAAAATTAGAGAAAATGGCCCGGGAGGAAACAGCCCCCGACCGCAAAAAGGAACTCCTGGTAATGGCTCAAAACTGTCGGCGGGTTCCCGCGGGAGCCCCCGAAACCTTCTGGGAGGCTCTCCAGCACTACTGGTTTGTCCACGTGGGAATAGTTTATGAAACCAACCCCTGGGATTCCTTTACCCCGGGACGTTTGGACCAGCACCTGCTTCCTTTTTATCAGAAAGAGGTAGCAGAAGGCCGCCTGGAAAAGGAGCAGGCCAAGGAGCTGCTCCAGGCATTCTGGTTAAAATTTAACAATCAACCCGCAGTACCCAAGGTAGGGGTGACTGCCGAAGAAAGTTTTACCTACAACGACTTTTCCAAGATTAACCTGGGTGGAGTAACCCCGGAGGGAAGCGATGGAGTAAATGAGCTTTCTTCTCTTATCCTTGAAGTTTTCGACGAAATCCGAACCCTGCAGCCCAACCTGGCAGTTCTAACCAGCAATAAAAACCCCGAACGCTACCTCCTCCAAGCCCTGGAGGTTGTTGGGCCAGGATTTGGAGAACCACCATTTTTTAACGCGGATGGAGCCATTGTTAAGATGCTGCGGCAGGGGAAAACCCTGGAGGACGCCCGGAACTCTGGAGTAAGTGGGTGCGTGGAGACCGGTTCTTTTGGCAAAGAAGCCTACATTTTAACAGGGTATTTTAACCTGTCCAAAATCCTGGAAATTACCCTCAATAACGGCCTGGATCCCGCAACAGGAGAGAAAATCGGAATTGAAACCGGCGATCCCAGTTCTTTTGCTTCCTACCAGGAACTCTGGGAGGCCTTTCAAAAACAGGTCAAGCATTTCCTGGACATAAAAATAAGGGGCAACGAAATAATTGAAGAAATTTATTCCAGGAAATTCCCTGTTCCCTTTATGTCTCTCTGGATTGAAGATTGTGTGGAGAAGGCCAAAGACTATAATTCGGGTGGAGCCAGGTACAATTCCCAGTATGTCCAGGTGGTCGGGCTGGGAACCCTTGCTTTTAGCCTGAATGCAATCAGGCAGCACGTTTTTTCCAGTAAAAACCTGACCATGAAGGAATTGCTGCAGGCCTTAAAAGAAAATTTTTCCGGGGAAAAAGAAATTACCCGCCAGCTCCTTTTAAACAAAACTCCCCGCTATGGCGAGGACGAGGAGGATGCAGACCGGGTTGCCCGGGATATTGTAGATGAAATGGTCAATTTAATTGAAAGCTATCCTCCCTCGGCAATCCGAAATGCTGCCCGCCGAACCTATTTTCTCCCTACTACAGTCCACGTCTATTTTGGCCGGGTTACCGGGGCAACTCCGGACGGGAGAAAAGCTCGGAAACCGGTTTCAGAAGGTGTTTCACCGGTCCAGGGGAGCGATAGAAAGGGAATATCTGCAGTGTTTAAATCCGTTGCCCGGTGCGACTGGGAAAAAACGGGAGGAGCCCTACTAAACCAGAAGTTGACGCCGGATCTTTTGGAAGGGGAGGAAAATAAAAAGAAGCTGGTTAAATTGATCAAAACATTTTTCAATCTTGGGGGCCACCATGTCCAGTTTAACATTGTCAGTCGTGATCTTTTGCAAAAAGCCCAGGAAAATCCCCGGGATTTCCAGGACCTGATGGTCCGGGTTGCTGGTTACAGCGATTATTTTGTCAATCTCCCTAAAGGACTCCAGGAAGAGATAATTTTGCGGACAGAACACACAGAAATTAGGTGATTAACTTTTCTCCACTTTCCCCGCAAGGAGGTTGTAAGAAGTTCATGGCAGGAAAAGGCTTGATAACGGATATAAAAAGATATGCAATCCACGATGGACCCGGAATCAGGACAACGGTTTTTTTTAAGGGGTGTCCTTTAAACTGCTTGTGGTGTCATAACCCCGAATGTATATCGCCGGGCAAGGACCTGATGTATTTCGAGTATAAGTGTATTGCCTGCGGTTTGTGTGTGAAAATCTGTCCCGAAGGGGCATTAAAACTGACAGGTAAAGGGATTGATATAGATTATCAACTTTGCACTTATTGTGAGAAGTGTAGTGAGGTCTGTCCCACCGGTGCCCTGGAAATTAAGGGGCGATTTTATTCCGTCCCGGATTTGCTGGAAGAGATTGAAAAGGACCTGCTTTATTATGATAGCTCCGAGGGGGGAGTGACTTTCTCGGGAGGAGAACCCCTTTTCCAGCCGGAATTTTTGCGGGAGGTTTTAAAGGGCTGCAGGGAGGGGAAAATTCATACTGTCCTGGATACTGCGGGGTGTGCTCCCCGGGAGGTAATGGCTTCGGTCATGGAATATGTTGACCTTTTTTATTACGACCTCAAATTTGCAGATCCAGCAGAACAGGAGCGATTTACGGGTTCAAATTCTGATCTGGTCCTCAAAAACCTGGAAATGCTCTGCCAGGAGGGCCGGGGAAAGGATATTGTTATTCGCTTTGCTGTAATTCCGGGAATTACAGACACGGAGAAAAATGTAAAGGGATTAATGGAGATTCTATCTTCCATGGAAGGCCTGGGAGAAATCCACCTCCTGCCCTATCACGATGTCCGGGAAAAATTTCGCCGCCTGGGCCGGGAGTTTTTGCTAACGGAGCTTGAAGTTCCTGCGAGAGTAAGAATGGAGTACCTGCAGAATAAATTTTCTGCTCTGGACTTAAAGGTAAAGACCAATACTTAAATAAAAATTCCCGGGTTTTTCGCCCGGGAGTTTGATTTGAAATGGAAAAGCCGCCATCTGGGGAAGGCGGAATTGTTAGAAAGAAAAAGATTTCAATTTTTGAACCCCATTGGGGAAAAAACCCTGCCGATTTCTACAAAAATAATCAAGGTGCTGAGAACATGAGACAGAAACCCCGGATCAAGGTAAGAAGAAATTAAAAACCGGCAAGGTTTTCCAGCGAAAGAATGGCTCCTGCCCACATGTGAAAGTCCCCCTTACAAATTGTTTTTTTGATTTTTCATCCAAAAATTCACCAATTCCCTTTTGTTATTGGATTTTTTGCCCTTTATTAAATCTGGTGTAGAGGAGATGTGAATTTGAGCGTTTTCCTGGAGGGTAAAAAAGTCAGGTTGAGGTCGCTAATGAAGGAGGACCTGCCCCGCCTGCAGAGATTAATGGGAGATCGGGAAACAAGGGAAATGGCTGGAGAAGTATACCTTGTGACAGAAAAGGGAATGCAGGAATTTTATGATAAGTTCCAGGAAACTTCCAACAGGATCTGGTTGATAATAGAGGACAGGGAGACTCAAAAAATAATTGGGGAAACTGGCTTCCTGCGGATTTTCTTTCCCTGGAAGACTGCTGATTATTCTCTTATTCTGTGGGATAGGAGTTATCGGGGTAAAGGGTACGGGAGAGAAGCCGCTGAATTGATGCCGGACTATGGTTTTAACACAATAAACCTTCATAGGGTGGCCATTGGAGTGGTTGTCTGGAATGAGGGGGGAATTGGGTTTTGGAAAAACATTGGCTTCCGGGAGGAAGGGAGGCAAATTGATGGGTTTTTATCAGGGGGAAAATTTGCTGATTTTGTAATGCTTTCCTTGCTTGAAGATGATTATAGGGAAATCAAGAAAACCAATTGAGGGGCTGATTTCTTTTGACTGACTGGCTAATTGAACCTTCCTACAAATTTGACCTGGCCTGTTTTTGTAACCTTTTCAGTGACCGGGAACAATACCGAAAAGCTCATCCTGAAGGCTGGAAGCTGTTTGCGGATTTATTCAGAGAAAAACAGGAATTTTTGGAACTGGCTCATGCCTTGAATAACCAGGGTTTCCTTGTCAGCTCTGCTTTGATTGCTATTTTTGACAGCAACGATTATAAGGGGATGGATATTGATAAAATATGCGAGGTTGCAGAAAAACCCGAGTTAAGAGAAAATAAACTCCGCCCCTATTTTTTGAATTATCAGATTCTTGATGCGAAACAGTGGGAACAATATAGCCCCTTAATGGAGCAGTTGACAGCACTGGCCCGCCACATCCACGGGGGAGGGTTTCCCGTTTACTGGCAGGAGAGTTGCCTTACAGAAATTGAAAACAGGTGCGATGAATTCAGGCGGGAGGTAGTTAAATACCCCGTATTGGAAGAGGTCAATGCTCTCCTTGGAGAGGAATATGCCCGAAAAAAGAGCACTATTTCCCTGTACCCAGGCAAATTTGCAGCTCCTTTCGGGACCAGCCTGGCCGGACAGGGTTTTGTTTCTGACATCCGCTGGAAACTGGAGCAGACCATTGCTGTTGCCATCCACGAGATGCTGCACCCACCTTTTGACCGGGAGGAATTAAACCGGATCGGTGAAAGGCTTGTGGGGGATGACCTCGTAAGAGAAGCCAGGGAATTGTTGCCCCCGTACTATTATGCAACTCCGGGGCTTTTCCTGGAAGAGAATGTTGTAGAAGGAGCCCAAGTGTTTTTAGCCGAAAAACTCGGTCTGGAAAAGGATCCCCTGAAATATTTTATTGAACATGACCAAGGGAGCCACGTTATATCTGTCCTGGTTTATGATTACTTAAAAAGACCCAGGGCAGGGGAAAAATCCAGTCTCGAACAGATTATTCTGGATATGGTTGAGCAAAAAATTCTCTTTCCGGGGAATATCAAAAAAAATTACCTGGTTGTATATGAAAAAGCAGGAAAGTTGGGCCAGGTTCCCTTCAAATTTTGATTTCTGGAAATAATAGATTTAGATTGTAAGGGCTTAACTTTGAGTCAGAAAATTGAAATGAGAAGGAAGGTGAGGGTAATGTTCAAAAATGCCCTGGTCCGTATTCCCTGCAGGAAAATTTCTGATGGTATTTCCTCTTCGGGGCCTGGTTTACCGGATTACAGGATAGCCTTAAAACAACATCAGCAATACGTTGCTGCCCTGGAAAAATGCGGAGTCAGGGTATATGCTCTTCCGCCGGATGAGCAATACCCGGATTCTACCTTTATCGAGGATACAGCAGTTTTGACGGAGAAATGTGCAGTAATCTGCCGACCGGGTGTTTCCTCCCGCCGGGGAGAGGAGCAAAAAATAATAACCCCGCTGGGAGAATTTTATGATAATCCTGAACTTATTGAACACCCTGGAACCCTTGAGGGTGGGGATGTTTTAAGGATAGGGGACCATTTTTTTGTGGGCCTTTCCTCTCGAACCAACAGGGAGGGTTTTATCCAACTGGAAAGGATCCTTAAAAAGTATGGGTTTACGGCATCGCCGGTAAAGCTGAAAGAAGCACTGCACTTAAAAACAGGGCTTGCTTACCTTGAAAACGGGGAAATCCTGGTCACGGGGGAGTTCAGGAAAAAAGAAGAATTCCAGAAGTTCAAAAAGATTGAAATAGGGGAGGACGAAAGCTACAGTGCCAACTGTATCTGGGTAAATGGCCGGGTCATTATCCCGGAAGGTTACCCCCGGACCCGGGAGAAGATTGAGCAGGCGGGATACCCGGTTAAGAGTGTCGATGTTTCAGAGTTCAGGAAGCTGGACGGGGGAGTCAGTTGCCTTTCTTTAAGGTTTTAGTTTTGGACCTGATAATTATTTTCAGGGTTTTAATAATGGATTAAAAGAACCTGGAGAGAAGGCGAATTTGGTTTAGGGCATTAGCTATTTTTCCCAGGTTGAATAGATTATAGATTCTAGGGCAAAGCAGGGGACCAGAGAGAAGGGTTTTTTAAATAGATAATTAAGGAAAAAAGCCCGGAAAAAAGCTGACCTTTAATCCGGACTTCAAATATAGTTATTGTAAACGACCCGTCTATCCTTTTAAATAACCAGGGGAAGATGGGTTTTTTATTGTTACTCTTTTCCAACCGGGCAGTTAAATTCACATACCCGGCAGAATTTGCAGATGCTTTTTTGCCCGTTTCCTGATTCCTCGAGGGCTTTTTCCATCTCATCGTGGCATTGCAGGCGGCTGTAATTCCCAATTTTACCGGGTAGTTTAAGCAGGCCTGTTTTTTCCTGGGAAAAAATTATTTCGGAGAAGGCTTCCTGGGGACAGCCTTCCAGGCAGTACTCTCCACACCCCGAACAGGGATTGTATTCAATAGGCCCTGTTGGGGGAAGCTTAATACTAAGAATAAGGGCGCGGAGCCGGATTCTCGGGCCAAAACCAGGGGTAATTAACAAATTGTTTTTTCCAATTGTACCCAGGCCCGCCCAAACAGCAACGTCTTTAAGAAAAATACCTCCATTTTCCACGTGATATGGGGGGCGATATGTTTCTATTCGGGGGTAACTGTTTTTAAGCCAGGACTGGAGGCCTTTAATAATCTTGATTAATTCTTTATTTCCCGGGGGAGAACCCTCGCCGTACCACCAGTCCATTTCGGGTTTGTCTTCGGGGTGGGAAAGACCTATTACGATAATGCTTTTTGCCATTTCTGGCCAGGTTTCAATTCCCGCTTCTTTTGTTCCGTCCCCCAGCCCAACTTTTATGGCAGGCAAATGGGGTGCCAGCTGAGAAGACGGGGAACTTCGGGCTTTTTCCGGGCTTGCAATACCCACCAGGTCTGCTCCGAGTTCTTTCCCTTTGTTCAAGATGGTGGAACTGAAACTTAATATTTCCCTGTTTTGCATTTATAAATCCTCCTATTATTAATTCTTCAGTGTTAGATTCTGCTAGCAAGGGGCTGGTAAATTTATTGGGAGTTTATTAATTATCCCCTAATATTTTAGCTTCCAGAAAATAATTACTATTCCTTTAAGCTAAATACCGGGGTAGGAAAAAAAGAAAAGAAAATTTAAACTGGAAAAGGGGTTCATTTTAGAATTTATTTTCCCCTTCCCCTCTGGGATGGGACAAGCAGCGAGAAAACCGGAGAAAAGAAAACCCCTTCCTGCTTGAAAAGGAAGGGGTTCTTAATTAAAAACCAATTTCTTAATTTTTGGGTTGAAGTTTCATCTCGAGGGCTTCAATCTTCCAATCATCATTTGATTTGATAAAATCTGCTTTTAAATAACCGGAATAGGTAACAGTGTTAATATCCATTTCCAGCTGGGCCTGGAGGGTTGCCACATTATTGCCCACATCAATTATTCCCCTGATATCACTAATTGTGTCTCTGTCAAAAGAAATATCATCATCAAGAGAAGTTCCGTCGGCAAAAATAGAAATGTTGGAAATGTCCTGGCTCCGGAGGTAATCGTATTTTTCCCATTCATCCTGGAGATCAGCGGGGACCTCGTCCCTGTCCGTTGCATTTAAGAAAACTATGAAATCACTTTTGCTGACGTTTTCAATTTTAATGTGAACGGAAAAATCTTCCTCGCTTATGGAAATATCACTGGAAGAGGTATTGTTTTCTGGACCAATTTCAATTTCCATGGACACCTGCGAAGCCAGGCTATCTTGGGCATTCTGGGGGAGGTCATCGCTGCCTTCTAAAACGTCGGAAAAGCCAGGCGCAAAATCAGCGAAGGAGTTGGCAATATCGATCTGGTCCTGGATTTTCTGGATGATCCCGCAGCCGGAAATGCCCAGGGTAAAGATAATTAAAAATAGAATAATTAAAGGTTTTTTCCTCATTTTATCCTCCTTTCTCCCGGAATTTCCCGGTATAAAATCAAGAAAAAAAGAGCAAACTTTGTCCTGTTAATACAATAATACCACAAATTTTGGCCAGGTGTAAAAAAATTTTTTAGTTAATCTTTTCTATTTTGCGTGCTTGCAGGAGGTGAATAAAAAGGAATTGATTACTATCAGCAGTTTAAATTGGCTGATAATAAAAAAATGAGTAAAAGAAAATTGATGTTCCCGCGGCAGGGGAGGAAAAGGAACAGGAAAACAGGAAAAAGTTTGAAATGGTTTTTTATAAAAGGACATCCACCTTTTCTGAGGAATCTGGAGAAATTAACCCGGGATAAGCTGGAAAAAAGAAAAAACCGGTTTTATAAAGAACCGGTTAAATCGTTTCCGCGAACTGGGAATTATTTTTTTACAAAAACCTTTTGGTGGGAAGAATTTTTTTGTTGTTTTTACTTGAGCCAGTTTCCGGGTTTGCTCCAGATCTGGGGAAGTAATCCAGGGATTTCAGCTTTTATTTCCTCCTGGATTTCTGGGGGTAGGTTTTGGGGTTTTTTGGAGCAGATTTCCCTGTATTTTTGGTGTGCAGTGCTCAGGGCTCCCCGTTCTCCTTCCAGGGAATAACGGATATAAACTTCTTCTTTACTCGGCTGGGGCAGGTGGTAAATATAGGTCTGGTGCTTGCTGGCCATAACTTCTCTTACCATCTCAGTTATCTTTCCTTTTCTTTTCTCGGTAATATCTGGCTCGGTCAGCCCTGCTTTTACCATGCCGATATGGGCATTATCTAAAATGGCCTGTTCGGGGCTAAAGGTGCTGGTTCGGTCCAGGAGGCCAAAGGCATAGTGAATGTACTGCGCTCCGGCCAGGGGGACTCCGGTAATGGTAAGCATTTTTTCTGCAGTGGCCTGGATTCCCGGAACCCTTGCGTCGCCCACTCCCGCAGTTGAATAACAGGGAAGGCCGTAGTGGCGGGCCATCTGGGCACAGTCCTGGTTGTAGTGGATGAATTCAGGAGCCCCGTACATATCAGTCAGGTTGTCCAGGCGCGACCTTACCGGGACGCTTCCGTAAAGGACTGGAGCTCCCGGGGCAGCCAGCTGGTTTAAGGTTACGCTGGCCAGGATTTCCGCGTTGATCTGGGCGATCATGCCGAATTCGTCGAAGGGAGCTGTGGTGCCCCCCATTGGAGAGGTGGAAACAACCAGGGGGATCCCCTCCCGGGCAATGGCCAGGTGTTTGTCGGTGGTATCGTTTACAATCTGCAGGGGACTTTTAGAAATACAGGTTATGAAGGAAAGGACCGGGGCCCGGGCAAAAGCCTCTTTTCCACCGGCAACAATCTGGCCCAGTTTAATTAAATCCGGCAGGGCCTCGATATCCGCCAGCCCTCCCTGGACATGCTTGGTGATGTTATTCAGGCTGGCTGTAAAAATGTGGACATCCCTTTTTTCATTTTTCAGTTCTTTATCCTGGACGTTGACACAGCGGATGAAAAAATCCAGGTTTTCCAGGTTATCGGCGAGATGGGCTGCAGTGCAGAGCTTTTCCAGGCTTCCCTTGCTCTTGATAAATTCAATTTTATCATCCTTTTCTTCTACTTCCAGCCAGGTGTTTGTTTCGGAACCGCTGCCAAACCGGACCCTGGCTTCGTAGGCATCCAGAACTAGATTATTTCCCGGTTCCCTGGCTCCCAGGGTAATTTTTGCAGGGGCCGTTTCCAGGGCCCGGTCAATTAATTCCGGGGGGATACTTATTTTCCAGCCGCTGCTTTTTTCTTCAATAAAGGCACCTTCTCCTCTAAAAAGCTCCGTGGCTTCACGGTTGTAACAGAGGATGCCGGGGTTTTGCAACAGCTCCCGGGAAACCTCGTCAATTATTTGCACCTGCCTGGGAGAAAGACGTTCTTTTGGTTTAACCAAAACGCCCCGGGGTTTTTGATTTTCCATGAAAATTACCTCCTCGGGAAAAAGGGATTTAATATTTGCTTCCCCGTAAAAAAAGAGAAATCCTGCCAGTCCCTCTCTTGTTTTTGAAAAATTTGCTGGACAGAAGAAAAAAGGAAACTTTGCAGGGAGAAAAAAAGAATTGGAGAAATTTTAAGGAAAGTTCTAGGGAATTTCTCTACATAACTGAGGTGGTTTTTCCAGTGGGTATTAATTTGTTCGAGGCAAAAAGAGTCAAGAAAGCCCTGGGTTTTATTTTGCTTTTCTTTCTCTTTTTTTTGTTTTTTCCCCCGGAGGCAGGGAAAATACTGGCTGCCGAATCCCTGGAGTTGACAGGAGAAGGGAGCTATAATATTTACCCTTACCTGGAGGTTTTGGAAGACCCGCAGGGAGTGCTGGGAATAGAGGAGATACTCTTACCTGAATTCCAGGAAAAATTTTCCCCCCACGGGCAGGGAACCCCCAGTTATTCCTATACAGATTCCGTTTTCTGGTTTAAATGGGATTTGACCGGGTCATCTTCTGACAGGCAGTGGTTTTTGGAGGCTAAGTACCCGCTGCTTCAGGATGTCCAGTTTTTTTATCCCGGTGATAAGGGTGAATATAATCAGGTGAAAACTGGTTCCCTGCTGCCTTTTTATGAGCGGCCCATTCAGAACATGAACTTTGTTTTCCCCATTCCAGAAGTAACCCAAGGTGAAACCAGAACTTTTTACCTGAGAACTCAAACTGATTTTGCCCATATAGTTCCCTTAAAAATCCTGGAGAGGAATTATTTTTATGCCCAGCTTTCCCGGGAATATTATGCCCACGGGATTTATTACGGAATTCTGCTTATTATGGTTTTTTACAACCTTTTTTTACTGTATTTTTCCCGGGACATCCGCTTTCTTTTTTACATTCTGTATATTGTATGTATTGCTTTTTTCCACCTGTCCTTAAACGGTCTTTCCTTCCAGTTTCTCTGGTCGCAGTCACCAGAATGGGCCAACCGCTCGGGCCTTTTCTTTTCTTTTGGTGGGGTGTTTTTTCTTTTGCTATTCGCCTGCAGGGTTTTAGAGTTGAAGAAAAAAGCTCCGTTTTGGGAAAGAGTTTTCCTGGGAATTGCTGCTTTTTCTTTCTTAATGCTCCCTGGAACTTTCGTTTTTTCCTATACTCCTACCATGCAGATATCCATTGGGACAGTTTTAATCGGCTCAATTGCCCTCCTGGTGGGTGTAGTTAAATCCTGGCAGGCAAACAATCCTCCCGCAGTATATTTGTTCTTGGCCTGGCTGTTTTTAGTCGGGGGAATATTCCTTTTAATTGGCAGGAGTTTCGGGTTTTTACCCCACAGTTTTATTACCTTTTCCGGGATTCAGCTGGGTTCTACTCTGGAGTTTATTTTCCTTTCCCTGGCACTGGTAGCCCATACCAGTGCCCTGGATGAAGAAAAAGAAAAAGCCCTGGAAATGGCTCGCAGGGATGATCTAACAGGACTCTTTAACCGCCGGGCTCTTTTTGCTATCGGCCAGAAACAACTGGAAATTGCAAGGTTACAGTCTTCTCCCCTGAGCATTGTTATGGTGGATATAGATGAATTCAAGCAATTAAACGACCAATACGGTCACGAGGTAGGAGATAATATATTAAGGGTGTTTGCGGAAAGGCTAAAGCACCGGGTAAGGGTATCTGATTGCGTGGCCAGATATGGGGGAGATGAGTTCTGTTTCCTGCTATATTTGACCAATAGCAGCGGCGCGCAGGAAAGAATGGAGGAAATAAGGGAGGAATTAGAGGAAGAAACCCTCTACCGGGAGGAGGATTACAATTTCAAACTTACTGCCAGTTTTGGAATTGCTTCCTATCAGGGGGAAAGTGAATTTAAAGAACTAATCAACCGGGCCGATAGCGCTCTTTACACCGCAAAAAAAGAAGGAGGGAACAGGGTAGTAGTTCTGTCCCGGGAGTTATAAGGGAAGGGCCCAACAGGGTGAGGGAAAGTTAGCCGGAAAAAATCAGTTTAGTAGTCAACCTCGGCCCCGGAGGGGCTTTTTTTATTTTAAAGGATAGTCGGAAATCAGTTATTATTTACTGACAGCAATAAAGAAAGGTGGTATATTGAGATTAAATTGTTAATATCCCAATATAAGCTGAATTTTTTGAAATTACTCCTTCTTAGTTGCAGGGGATACTGGAATAGATTTATATTTTCCGGGAATAATCAGAAAAGGAAAATGGGGTGAACGGAATGGATGTAATTGAAAGGTATGTGAAAGTTTTAAAAAAGAAACTCCCTGCAGAAAAAAGAGAAGGTGCTGAAAAAGAAGTCCGGGGTTTAATTGAAGAAAAGATGGCAGAAAAATTTGGGGAACGAGCTCCTTCAGGAAAAGAAGTTGAAGATGTTCTAAGGGAAATGGGGGATCCCAGAATTTTAGCCGCAAAGTATCATCCCCAAAAAAGGCACCTGATTGGACCTGATTTTTTTGATACCTATATTATGGTCCTGAAAATTGTCGTTGCAGTTGTTTTCTTTGGTCTTACCCTGGCTCTCGGGGTTAGCTTTATTTTCAATCCCCCGATTAACTTCTGGGCGGGTGTAGGAGATTATTTTTCCAGTATTCTTTCAGGTGTAATTCAAGCAGGAGCCTGGGTCACCATTTTTTTCGTCCTTTTTGAGAGGCTTGGTGGTGAGAAACCTGACCTGGGGAAAGAAAAAACATGGGATCCTTCCCAATTGCCAGGGGATAATGGTAAAGAAGGTTATATTAAACCTTCTGAACCTATCCTGGGAATTATCTTTATTATACTGGCCATGGTTTTTTTCAATGCGGCCGGCAGGGGTGGGGATATTTTTTCCTTCGGGGAGGAAACCCCCGTTACCCTGATACCCTTTTTGAACCAGGAGGTTTTTGGGCAGTTTCTTCCCGTTTTTAATGTTTTCTTCGTGCTGGCCATTGTAAAAGAGGGTTATAAATTATTCACCCGCAGGTGGACTTTGCTTCTGGCAGGGTTAAACGGCTTTTTAAATGTTTCTTTCATGATCCTTTTTATTTATGTCTTTACCAGGCCGGGAATCTTGGACGATGAACTGCTTTTGTTTTTTACCAGGGAGACAGATTTAAGCGGTGAAATCCTGGATATAGTAACCAGGGCTGCTCCCCGCTTTTTCCTGGGGATATTTTCCCTGGGCCTTATAATTGATACTGTTACTTCTTTTTTAAAGGTTTTTAAAAGCGGAAAGCTTCAAGGTTATCAGTACCGGAGGCGATAAAGAAAAAAAGACACTGCAATAATCTAACGGGACCCATGAAAATGGGTGTAATTCAACAACTCCTGGGAGATGTTAACCGGGGTGAACTGGACTACTTGCTGGTTGATTCTCCTCCGGGAACTGGTGATGAACCCCTTAGTATTGCCCAGCTGATCCCGGATATTAATGGGGTTGTGATTGTGACTATCCCACAGGAAATTGCCCTGCTGGACTCCCGGGAAAGTGTAAATTTTGCAAAACAGCTAGATATTCCCATTGCGGGAATAATTGAAAATATGAGCGGGTTTGTTTGCCCTCACTGTGGAAAAAGTTCGGACCTTTTCAGTTACGGAGGTGGGGAGAGGGCTGCAGAAGAGCTAAATGTGCCTTTTCTCGGCAGAATTCCCCTTGATCCGGCGGTTGTTAGAGGAGGGGATGAGGGGCACCCTCTTCTGGAAGATCAGAACAGAGAGCAAACTGGGGAAATCCTCTGGGAGATTGTAAAAAAAGTAACTTCTTTTGTGGAAGGGAAAAGGTAGAGAAAAGGATCAGCTAAAATGGATAGAAGAAAAAATCCGGGGGCAATTTCCCCCGGATTTTTTTGACGATAAGGGTTTATTCATCACAGATTACTTCATCATCAGTGGTTTTTCTCTGCTCTTCCCACAGATCTTCCTCGAGCTTTTGCTGTTCAAATGATTTTTTTCCGCCAACCCAGCGATCCAGAACAAGGCTCGCGGTAAGGTCTCCGGAAACGTTAAGGGCAGTCCGGCTCATATCGAGAATTCGGTCTACCCCCAGGATTAAAGCGATCCCGCTGGTGGGAATACCGGCGCTCTGGAGCACCATTGCCAGAATTACAATTCCAACTCCCGGGGTTGCGGGAGATCCGATTGAAGCACCTACTGCGGTGACAACTATTAAAAGCAGTGTGGGGATTGTGAGCTCAATCCCAAAAACCTGCGCCAGGAAAACAGTAGCTGCTCCCTGGTAGAGCGCAGTGCCGTCCATATTGATTGTTGTTCCCAGGGGGATAAGGAACTGGGCAGTTGAAGGGCGGACCTGAAGCTTTTCTTCGGCAGTTTTTATGGTCAGGGGCATTACCGCCGCCGAACTGGAGGTGGAGAAAGCTAAAAGTTGAACTTCCCTGGCAGCGCTCATGAATTTGCCGGGGCTGGTTTTGCCGATAAAGTTGGCTAAAAATAAGTAGAAGACAAGGAGAATTAAAAGGCCCAGAATAACTGTTCCTACGTAAACTGCCATACCCAGCATAGCATCAAGCCCCACTTTTATGGTTATCTGGGCCAAAAGGCCAAAGACAGCAAGGGGAGCAATTACCATGGCCCAACGCACAACCGTCATCGCTACTTCCTGTAGCGACCCCATTAATTCCAGGAGGGGTTTAGCCTGCTTGGGAGGCATGGAGATAAGGGCAAGGCCGACAAAAACTGCGAAGAGAACTACATGGAGCATCTGGCGTTCTACCATTGCTCCCAGCGGATTTTCGGGCAACAGCTGCACAACTACATCTGGAAGTCCCTCCAGACCAATTGTATCAGGGGCTTCTTCGATTCCAACTTCGGGGACTTCAACTCTGGGGGCAAGGTCGGCATCGATAAAAGTTCCCGGTTGGATCAGGAAGGTAATACTTATTCCGATAAAGATGGCAACTGTTGTTGTAAAAATGAAGTAGGCGACAAGCCTGGTCCCAATTCTCTTAAGGTATTCAACGTCCTCGCCGGAAGCTATCCCCCGGATTACTGATGCAAAAACCAGGGGCATTACTACCATCTGGATCAGGCCCAGGAAAATATTTCCTGGCATGGCCAGCCAGCTGCCAATTATTTCAGCGGTTTCTCGCTTAAAGAGGCCGGTGTCGGGGCTTATTATGAGACCTACAATCAAACCCAGGGCCATTCCAATTAAAATTTTCACCCAGAGCTTACCCTTTATTAGGGCCTGCAGGTGACGGCTAAGGTGAGCCAGGGAGCGGGGATGAATTTTCGCAAGATAGTTGGTCATAGTTACCTCCGGTTTGTATTGTTTTCTTGTCCTTCTACCTTTTGCGGGGAATTCCTGCTCTCTGTTTAAAGGCGGCGGGAAAGACAAAGGTGTTTAAGACAAGCTAAAGATAGGTTATAAGGTGGGAAAAGAAAAACCTTAATTGAGGAACCTCCTAAAATTAGTTCCCAGAAAAACCTGGAAAAAATAATTTCGAAGTACAAGGAAGAGTGGAAACTCAATAAGGATTTTTCCTTCATGGAATTAGTTGAATCCAGGAGAGTTTAAAGACAGTTAGAAACATAGACAAAAAGGACAGAATTTTAACAGTGGATTCATCTTTCTCCGAAAAGCAGTTTAAATAGTTACTAAAAAGTTATTCCTGAAACTGCAACTGATTTTAGCAATGAATTCTTGGAATATCATAGAGGTTTAGCAGCGGTCCTTTCCACTAGATATTTTAGGATTGCAATCTTACGGCTATATTTGTTTTAAGGTTTTCTGGGGCTTTAAACACGGAGGAAAGAGAAACCCAAAGAATTTTATAATTTGAGTCGAAGGGCAACCTTTAATATAATATAATTAGGAATTCTAAAAGAAAATCCTTCCTCTAAAGGAGTAAATATCGCGGAGGAGCAATTACAGGAGCTTGGAAAATCATCGCCTAATTTACCAAAAGTCGGACATTATCCCGGTTATTTCAGAAAGCAGGGGAGGGGCGGAACTTTATTATTTTTCAATGAGGAGGGTGAAAAATGCAGGAAAAAAAGTGCGGTGGGTGCGGCAAGGTCACAACTTCCTGGAAGGATTGGTTTTATTGCAGGCATTGTGGAACTGACTACTGTCCGGATTGCTATGCAAATCACCTGGCCCAGGAAGAGGAAGATAGGGAAATGAAAGAAAGCCGGATGAAAAAAATGGGATACGGGGACCTGGAAAAAAAGAAAAAAGCACTCTGTCCCAGATGTGATTCTTTCCTCAGCCAACACTTCTCACCGGATTTGTAAAAAAGTTTTATGTTAAAAGCCCGGGCTTTCCTCAACGGGTTTTTCTTTGCAAACCCGGGGAATAAAGGGCTTAAAATAGTTTTCCCTTTTCAATTTTGTTTAAAGGGGATTTAAGGACAATAATTTCTCTTTATTTATGTTTTTTAGCAAAAAACGCCTTTTCCTTTACCCTGAATTGGATTAAACAAAAAAAACGAGTAATATGGCGTTTGCTTTTATTAAAATCATTTAATATAATGTACCAATAACTGGATATAGGGATGACTTTTTTGAACTTAAAAAGAGTTAAAATAGGTCATTGTTCTAAAAAATCGGCGGAAATACTTCCTCAAGATAAATAGCTTTAATCTCGATTGGGATGAATTTCAGAGGGAGGGGGAACATAAAATGAAAGGAAAAACATGTGCAGAATGCGGGAAAAAAACAACCTCCATTAAGGATTGGTTTAAATGTCGGGGTTGTGGAACGCACTACTGTCCTGACTGTGCAGTTGACCATGTCGCCCACGAAAAAGGAGTTCATCAGGAGCAAAAAAACCGGAGGGCAAATGCAGAGAAGGGGAGTTTTGAAAACAGGAAAAGAGCGATCTGCTCACAGTGCGATTCCGCTCTTTCCAGGGTTTATTCTCCTGACCTTTAAAATGAATATTGATCTAAAATGCCCGGTATGTAAAATACCGGGCATTCCTGTAACCGGGTGAAAAGAGGAATTACTCTCCTATCTTAATTACTTGCTAAAGACAAATAAGAAGTGCTAACAAATTAAACTAAAGATGGGTTCTGGTTACCTCAAACAGGTATTTTGACACAGGGGTAGAATATAAGAGATATTCGGACCAAATAAAAGTTTGCTTTATCCGTATTATCCGAATATAATGATACTGAGAATAATAATGATTATTATTTGCGTCCCGAAGGGGGTAAATAAGATGTTAAGTCTGCGGAAAGAAACAAAGAAAGAACCTCAAAAAGTAATTGACATGGCCCGAGAATATTTTGGCAAAGAAGGGGTTGGGCTGGAAGTAAAAAACCTGGGCAAAAATTGCCTGCTTTCAGAAGGCGGGGGCGGATATGTTCAGGTTACCGCCTGCAAGGACAACGGGACTACCCAGGTTGACGTAGAAGCGAGAGAATATGATTTCCACGCGAAAAGATTCCTGGAAAAAATTTGAAAACAATAAAATAAATCCTGAAAGGGAAAATTAAGAGGGGGATAAAAATGGAAGAAAAAAAGTGTTCGGCATGTGGAAACGTAACAACCGACTGGAAAGAATGGCAGCACTGTAAGGGTTGTGGCACGCATTACTGCCCTGATTGTCATTCCAAGCATCTCGTTGACCACGTAGCAGAAGAAAGAGGGGAAAGAGAAGCCCGGAAAAAGAGACAAATCGCAATGGAAAAGGGAGACTTTGAAAGTAAAAAAAGAGCTATCTGTCCTCAATGCGAAACCCATCTCACCCAGATGTATTTTTAAATTAACCAGACCTAGGGTTAAGACCAAAAATGAAAATCAGGGAGTGACCTCCTTCCCGTTACCAGCGGTTTGAAGGGGGTCGCTGTTGTTCGCGGGTTTTTAGCATTTAAAGGTAATGGATTTATAATTAACCATAAAATAGTTAAATATGAAGGGAACTTGGAATAAAAAAAGAAAAACTCAAAAAATGGGTTTTGGGGGAGGTGGGGAAAATTAAGGAGAAAATTAAAGCTTTTATCTTTGACCTGGATGGGGTTCTCACGGATACTGCAGAACACCATTTTCTCTCCTGGAAGCGCCTCTGCGATGAAGAAGGTCTCTCCTTCAACCGGAAGATAAATGAGAAGTTGAGAGGAGTTTCGAGGAAAAAATCCCTGGAAATTATTCTCGGAGATAAAAAGGTCAGTGAAGATAAGTTTGCGGAAATGCTGGAAAGAAAAAATAAATACTACCAGGACTCCATCCGAAACATTTCCCCCGGGGATTTATTCCCAGGCGCGGAAGATATCCTGGAAGAACTCAAAAATAAAGGTATTAAGCTTGCCCTGGGCTCCTCCAGTAAAAACGCCCGCCCTGTTATTGAGGGCCTGGGTATAGGTAAATATTTTGATGCCATTGCCGATGGAAACAGTGTGGAAAGGGCTAAACCAGCTCCTGATCTATTTTTGTTTGCAGCAGAAAGGCTCGGGGTTTCCCCGGGAAAATGTGTTGTGGTTGAAGATGCGGAAGCGGGAATTGAAGCAGCTTTAGAAGCAGAAATGTTTGTGGTGGGGATTGGGCCCCCGGAAAGAGTTGGAAAAAGCCATATTTATTTCCCCTCTGTTACTGATATTAAACTTGAAGAAGTCTTGAATAAATTGTAACTTCCCCCTTATTTACAGGGGGTTTTCTTTTTAGTAGAGGTTTTCCTGGAAATAAATGCAGTAAATTAACTGGTTTTTGGTTGTTTTGGCAAGTGGGTTGATTGATTTTGCCCCAAAAGTGTATTAAAATGGTTCTGCAACCGGTTCCAATCCTGATCCGGATTAAAAAGAAGGGGATGGTTAAAAAATGCGGATTTACCATCAGAAAAAACTCGAACAGGATCCCCGATATCCATCAGATCCCTGGAAAATTATCGAAAAAAAGTTTTCGGTAAAGGATAATCACCACAATGAAACTATTTTTGCCCTTGGTAATGGCTACATGGGGGTTCGGGGGATCCTGGAGGAAGGATATTATGGACCACCCGAAACCTCTTCGCCGGGTGTTTTTATTAACGGTTTTTATGATTCGGAAGATTTTATCTACGGGGAAGAGGTTCCCGGAGATCCAGAATACACCCAGACCCTGGTCAATCTCCCTGATTGGACGGTTATTAAAGTTGAAATTGATGGGGAAAAACTGGATATCCTTAAAAGCGAGATCTACGATTACCAAAGAACCCTTGATATGGGAAGAGGTGTCCTGGAAAGGGAATTCAAATGGAAAACTGCTGACGGGAAAATCCTGGAGGTAAAAATTACCCGCCTGGTATCTTTCATTAACCGTCACGCCGCGATGATTCGCTGGGAGGCCAGACCCCTTAATTTTTCTGGAGAAATCAAAATCTACTCGGAAATAGTGGGTAGCGTGGAAAACGTTCACAATTTCCGCCTGAAAAAAAGACTGGTTTTGCTGGACCAGGGCTGGGAGAATGATATACTTTATCTTTTCCAGCGAACCCGCAAAACCCATTTTAAGGTAGCCTGGGCTGCAGTCCACAGGGTTCAGGGAGAAATAATTGAAAGGGAACAGACTGACCTGGGGGAAAGAGTGGGTTTTGCTTATAAAGCAAGTCTAGAAGAAGGGAAGAATTTTGTTTTTGATAAACTGGTCAATGGTTATTCCAGCCGGGAACTTTCCCGGGGAAGGGCGAAAACTGCGGCTTTAAATGGAGTTCGCAAGATTGGCGCAAGGGGTTTTGACTATTATCTAAAGGCCCAGGAAAAGTACATGGAGACCTTTTGGAAAGATGTTGATATTGAAATCAAGGGTGCTCCCGCAATTCAGCAGGGGATAAGGTTCAATATGTTCCACCTCCTGCAGTCCTGCCCGGTGGATGGAAGAAACAGTATCGCAGCCAAGGGAATTACCGGGGAACATTATGAAGGGCACTTTTTCTGGGATGTAGATATGTACATCCTGCCTTTTTTTGCTTTTAATAAGCCTTCCTACGCCCGGCGGCTTTTAATGTACCGATACGCGGTTCTGGAAGAGGCCCGGCACAACGCCCAGCGGTTTAAAAATAAGGGAGCGCTTTTTGCCTGGAGAACAATTAACGGCGAAGAAGCCTCCGGCTATTTTCTGGGCTCAAGCGTGCAGTGCCACATCAACGCGGATATAGTATATGCTATAAAACAGTACCTGGAAATTACCCGGGACCGGCAGTTTCTACATAACTATGGGGCCGAAATAATTTTTGAAACTGCCCGGTTCTGGTGCGACCGGGGAAATTTTAATCCTCACAAGGATTCCGTTTTCTGCATAACCGAAGTTTCTGGGCCAGATGAATACAAACCCGGGGTAAATAATAATTGTTTTACCAACTACATGGCCCGCTTCAACCTGCTTTATGCGGTTCGCATTGCTAAAGAGATGGAGCAGGAAAATCCGGCTAAATTAGTGGAAATTAAGCGGCGAATTCACCTGGAGGGCGAAGAAATTGCCCAGTGGGGAAAAATTGCTGGCTGCATTGAACGACCCTTTAACGAAAAGTTGGGGATCCACCCCCAGGACGATTCTTTTCTCTGCAAAAAAGAAATTGATGTTGATTCCATTCCTCTAGAAGAAATCCCCCTGGTTAAATTCTGGCATCCCCTTACCATCTGGAGGTACCAGATTATTAAACAGGCCGATGTTGTCCTTTTAATGGTCCTCCTGGGAAATGAATTTTCTACCGAGCAGAAAAAAGCCAACTTTGCTTTTTACGAGCCCAAAACCATCCACGATTCTTCGCTTTCCCCTGCAATTTACAGCATTCTCGCCTCGGAAATACAGCAATACAGATTCGCCTACAATTATTTTACCCAGACGGTCAGGCTGGATCTGGACGATTTCAATGAAAACGCCTACCAGGGGATTCACGCTGCCTGCATGGGCAGTTCCTGGATGGCAGTAACCATGGGTTTTGCGGGAATGAGGAACTATGAAGGCAGACTGTATTTTGACCCCTATTTACCCAATGGGTGGGAAGAATACTGTTTCAAAATCAAATTCCAGGGCAGGGTAATTGAAATAAAAATTGGGGAAGAAATAAGGTATCGTTTGTTAAAAGGAAAACCCCTGGAAATTTTTCACCGGGGAGAACCTCTGGAACTGGGAAAAAAAGAAATAAAAAGAAGCGGAAAAATTGTTGAAGAGGTTTAAAAAACCTTCATTCAGGGAATTGTCTTTTCCAGAAGCTTGTTTTTAAAATTCCAGTAACTTGATTTTGCAGGAGGGTTATTATATAATTAAAATGGAACCGGTTGCATAAAAATTTGAAGGAGGGGAGAACGTGAAAAAAGTTTTAAGTGTTTTAGTTGGCTTGTGTCTTGTAATGGCAGGTTCTACCCTTTACAGTGATGTGACCAGTGCGCAGGGACAGGTAACCGTCCTGGGAGTCTGGGGCGGTGGAGAAGAAGAAGCTTTTATGGAAATGGTAAGACCCTTCGAAGAGGAAACCGGAATTGAAGTCCTTTACGAAGGTACCAGAGATCTCCCAACGGTACTTACAACCAGAGTCGAAGCCGGGAATCCACCGGATATTGTTCACCTTACCGGCCCCGGACTTTTGATGGATTTGCTGCGGAGAGATGCAGTGGTCGATCTTCGTGATGTTCTAGATATGGATGCTTTTACAGCTGAATACGATGATACCTGGCTGGACCTGGCCAGAGGAGATGATGACGGAATTTACGGAATTTTTATTTCCGCTGACCTCAAGAGCCTGATCTGGTACAGCCCGCCCCGTTTCGAGGAATATGGTTACGAAATTCCCGAAACCTGGGACGAACTGATGGAACTCAGTGACCAGATGGTAGCCGACGGAATCCGCCCCTGGTCCATTGGTCTGGAATCAGGTGCAGCAAGCGGCTGGCCCGGAACTGACTGGATTGAAGATATCCTTCTCCGGACTGCTGGCCCAGGAGTATATGATGAGTGGATTTTCCACGAAATTCCCTGGACTTCTCCTGAAATCCGGGAAGCTTTTGAACTGTTCGGGCAGATCGCCAGGGATCCCAACTATGTTTACGGTGGACCCGTTGCAGTATTGACCATGGATTTTGGAGATGCTGCTGATCCCCTGTTTACTGATCCCCCGAGGGCTTTCATGCACCGCCAGGCCAGCTTTATTACCAGCTTTATCGAAGACAGACATCCTGACCTGGTCCCGGGCGAAGACTTTGACTTCTTCCCCTTCCCGGCTATTAATCCTGAGCATGGAAACCCGATGATGGGTGCTGCTGACATGATGAGCATGACCAATGATACCCCGGAAGCAAGAGCTCTCATTGAGTACCTTTCCAGTGCTGAAGCCCAGGAAATCTGGGTTGGCAAGCTGGGTAAACTGGGAGTTAACACTGAAATTGATCCTGCTGCTTATCCTGATGATTTAACCCGCAGGATGGCTGCAGCCCTGCATGATGCTCCCGAATTCCGTTTTGACGCTTCTGACTCCATGCCCGCTGCTGTCGGTTCGGGCGCATTTTGGGAAGGAATTCTCAATTATGTAGGTGGGGATGACCTGGACGAAGTTCTCGAATATATTGAGTCTGTAGCCCAGGAAACCTACTGATAGCAGGGGAGGATAAAGATATGATCAAAGGACGACAAAATAAATGGGCAGTGCTCTTTGTGGGCCCTGCCCTTTTTTTTACAGTGGCTTTTTTGTTGTATCCGACTGTTAATACTATCATACTAAGTTTTATGGATCGTTATTCCGAAAACTTTGTAGGGCTGCAAAACTTTATCTATGTCTTTACTTCCCAAACCATGCTCACTGCTTTCAGGAATAATGTGCTCTGGGTTATTGTCTTCACTTCATTTACTGTTGGACTGGGACTGCTCCTGGCCATTCTTCTGGATAGGGTGCGTTATGAGAAAATAGCCAAGACCCTGATTTTTATGCCCATGGCAATTTCCTTTGTCGGGGCCGGTGTTATCTGGAAATTTGTCTATGCCTATCGCCCTCCCATGGTGGAGCAGCTGGGAATTTTAAACCAGTTTGTAATCTGGCTTGGTGGAGAGCCGATAGGCTGGCTTATTGAAAAGCCCTGGGTAAACAACCTGGCCTTGATTTTTGTAGGGATATGGATCTGGACCGGTTTCTGCATGGTTATCCTTTCCGCGGCCTACCGGGGAATTCCCCAGGAAATTGTTGAAGCTGCCAAGGTTGATGGGGCAACGGAATGGCAAAAATTCCGGCACGTAGTCCTGCCCTCGATGAAGCCGACAATTATCGTGGTAGCGGTGACCATGATTGTCAACGTGTTGAAAATATTCGATATAGTATATGTTATGACCAACGGTCAGTTCGGGACAGAGGTAATAGCCAACCGAATGTATAAAGAGATGTTTGCCTTTACCAACTTCGGCCGGGCCAGTGCAATAGCCACAGTCCTTTTCCTGCTAATTATTCCGGTAATTATTTTTAATGTAAAAAGAATGAAGGAAGAGGAGGCTTAAACCATGGAACCGAGAAGCCTTTTCACAAGGATTTTAATGCACGCGGTTATTGCAATCCTGGTCTTAATCTGGGTTATCCCAACCCTGGGGATGTTAGTCAGTTCTTTTCGCCAGGCCAGTGATGTTTTGAATACAGGCTGGTGGACGGTCTTTAAAAGCCCCCTGGAAGTAACCCAGTTTACAGTAGAAAACTATGAATCAATTATTGAACGGGCAGGAATGGGGACTGCTTTCCGCAATTCGGCTATCATCGCTTCAATTGGAACCATCCTGCCGGTAACTGCAGCAGCATTTGCCGCTTTTGGTTTTTCCAGTTTGAATTTCTGGGGCAAAAAGATTTTGTTTGGAATAATAATTGGGTTGATCGTGGTTCCCCTGCAGATGACCTTTATTCCCGTGCTCAGAATTTACCATGAAATCGGGCTTTCCGGAACCTTCATGGGGGTGTGGCTGGCCCACACGGCCTACGGACTTCCCTTTGCAGTTTTTATGCTGCATAACTTTTTCAGTGCATTACCCAGAGATCTTTTTGAGGCTGCCTATATCGATGGGGCCTCTGTTTTGAGCGTTTTTTTCAGGATAGCCCTGCCCCTTTCAGTTCCAGCCCTGGCTTCTTTGATAATTTTCCAGTTCCTCTGGGTCTGGAATGACCTGCTGGTCTCCCTGATTTACCTAGGGGGAACCCGTGATGTTGCTCCCCTTACCGTTCGACTGGCCAGCCTTGTTGGTTCTTACGGGCAGGACTGGCACCTGTTAACGGCAGCAGCATTCATCTCAATTGTGGTTCCCGTCGTAGTTTTCATTTCACTGCAGAAATACTTTGTCAGGGGGATTCTTGCTGGGTCCGTTAAATCCTAAAATAGAGGTGGTTAAATTGCCCCAGACAATGCAAGATATTGCCCGGAAAGCCGGGGTATCCAAATCTACAGTCTCCCGGGCCCTGAATAATGATCCCAGGATAAATGCCAAAACCAGGGAGAGAATTTTAAAGATCGCCCGGGAAATGGATTATCGCCCACACAAGATGGCCCGGGCCCTGGCCAAAAAGCGAACCAATATTATCGGGGTAATGATTCCCAAAACCCCCCGTTCGGTTTCGGATCCCTTTTTCCTGGAGTTTCTCGGTGGAATCGGGGAAGAAACCAGCAAAAAAGGCTTCAGCCTGATTCTGCCCATTTTTGAACGGGGAGACGGAAGGGATTTTAAAGAGTTTTTTTCTCAGAACAAGGTTGATGGTCTAATTCTTACCGAGCCTGAGATCAGGGACAAAAGAATTTCCTACCTGCAGTCAGAAAACATACCCTTTGTTTTTTCTGGAAATCCCCGGGTTGAAGAAAATGTGTCCTGGGTGGATGCGGATAATGAAAGGGCTGCCTTTAAAGCCGTATCCCATTTAATTGAAAAAGGCCACCGGAAAATTGCAACAATTGCCGGAAATGACAATCTGGTTGCAGGTGTTTTGCGCCTGGAAGGATACAAAAAGGCCCTGAAGAGTGCTGGTATTGAAATTAATGATGACCTGATTGTTTCTGCAGACTTCCAGGAGGAGGGCGGTTATAAGGCAGTCGAGAGGTTACTGGAGAAGGGGCAGAAATTTACGGCCCTTTTTGCCGCCAACGATTTTATGGCCATTGGGGCAATGAAGGCAATAAAGGAAAGGGGTTTATTAATCCCCGAAGACATTGCTGTTATGGGTTTTGACGGGACTTTCCTTTCCGGCCACGTTGAACCACCTTTAAGTACGGTTCAACTGCCGATTAAAGACCTTGGCAAGAACTGTGCTGAAATAATTACCTCGATAATTAATAACGGGGCAAGGGAGAACGAAGGAATTCTACTGGAAACAAAACTTTTGCTTAGAGATTCAACCTGAAATTTACAATCGAAAATTAAAAGAGGAAATTGAAAAGGATTAAGTAATAATATAATCAGGGAGTTTAAATGGAGGGAGTGAAACCTTTTGGCAGGAGTAACACTTGAAAATGTTACAAAAAGGTTTGGTGATGTAGTCGCGGTTAAAGAGGCAACTTTAGAAGTCCCCGACCGGGATTTCCTGGTCCTGGTTGGGCCTTCGGGCTGTGGTAAGACCACAACCCTGAGGATGGTTGCCGGACTTGAGGATATTACCGAGGGAAAAATTAAAATAGGGGAAAAGGTTGTAAATGAACTACCACCAAAAGATAGGGACATCGCAATGGTATTTCAAAATTATGCCCTTTATCCTCATATGAACGTTTTTAACAATATGGGTTTTGGGTTAAAGCTGAGGAAAATTTCCCGGGACGAAATTAGCAAGCGGGTCCAGGAAGCGGCAAGGCTATTGGGGATTGAAGACCTGCTGGCCCGCAAGCCAGCCCAGCTTTCCGGAGGGCAGAGGCAGAGGGTGGCCTTGGGCAGGGCTATTGTCCGCGACCCCCAGGTTTTTTTGATGGACGAACCTCTTTCCAACCTCGACGCCAAACTGAGAGTTCAGATGAGAGCAGAGCTAAGCAAACTCCACGACCGGCTGAAAACCACGATCATTTATGTAACCCACGACCAGACCGAGGCCATGACCATGGGCGATAAATTAGTGGTGCTCAATGAGGGGGTAATTCAACAGGTGGCACCTCCCCTGACTCTTTACAATGAACCCGAAAATGTTTTTGTGGCAGGGTTTATTGGCAGCCCGGCCATGAATTTTATTAAGGGAAAACTCCGCCGGGAGGGTGAAGACTTTTTCGTTGATGCCGCAGAATTTAACCTGAAACTGTCCTCTGCGCTGCTGGATAAGCGCCCGGGGATTAAAGAATATGCAGGACAGGAAGTTACCATGGGAATTCGCCCGGAGGATCTCGGTGATGCCCAGGTGGAAAAAGAATTCCAGGTTAGCGATGACAATTCATTCACCGCAGACGTGGAAGTAGTTGAACCCCTGGGTTCGGAAATTTCCCTGTATTTTAAAATCGATGACATAAGTGGTATCGCAAGGGTTGATGCTGACAGCAAGGCCAGGGTAGGAGATAAGATCAAGCTGGCCTGCAATACGGAAAAAATTCATTTATTTGATAAAGAAACTGAAGAGGCCATTAAGTAAACCTAACAATTAAATAGCTGAAACGCATTTATGCATAAATAAAGGGCTACTGGAAAATCAGTGGCCCTGATTTTTTTTGATTTTATAATTGACAGGATTACCTGTTATCTGATAATATAAAATCAATATAAAACCGACGGTCGGTTTTGGAATAAATTTTTTGCACGGGAGGAGATTGGATGAGGAAGAAGCTTTCCCCGGAGCAGAGGAAACAACAAATTATCCAGGCTGCTTTAAAGCTTTTCCGGGAAAAAGGATATGAGCAGACAACTGTGAGCAATATAATTGATGAAGCAGGAATCTCCAAGGGAGGGTTTTACCACCATTACGATTCCAAGGAACAGTTACTGGAAGATGTTGCGGGGATGTTTATCGAAAGAGGCTTTTTTATTATCCAGAAAATTTCTGAAAGAAGCGATCTTTCTGCACTGGAAAAAACCAATAAATATATGTGGGAAATTAATTCTATCAAAAAGGAAAACCCCCTTGAGGTATATGCCCTGATTTCAGAAATGTATTCCGGGGGGAAAAACAAGAGGTTAGAAAATTTAATTTTTGATTATAGCCAGGAGCATATTGCTCCCCTGATGCAGGAGATAATTGAACAGGGGATTGAGGAAGGGGAGTTTAATACCAGCTATCCCGAGGAGGCCGCAGAAGTTTTTGTCCGTTTATTTATAATCCATCAGCGGAAGGCTGCAGAAGCCTTTTCCAGGATAGTAAAGGAGAAGGACCGGGAAAAATTTGAAGTAGAGCTGAAAAGGATAAAGAGAAAATACTCTTTTCTCCGGGAAATGCTGGAAAGCCTGCTGGGATTGGAAAAAAGGGATTTGGATATAGAACAAATTGCCGAGGAAACCCTGGAGCATTTGGTAGATGTTTTAATAAGAGGAGAGAAAGAAGTTTAAATTTAGTGAGGATGATTTATTTTAAGGAGAGTGATTAAAATGGCCTTATTGGAACTGGAAGGGGTGAAAAAAATCTATGGGCAGGGCGAGATTAAAGTTGAAGCCCTGCGAGGAGTTGACCTGGAAATAGGAGTGGGAGAATTTTCAACCCTCTTTGGGCCTTCGGGTTCGGGAAAAACCACCCTTCTAAACCTGATTGGAGCCCTGGATAAACCAACTGAAGGTTCGGTTCGGCTAAATGGGATGAATATTGGGGAGATGAATAAGAATAAGCTGGCGATGCTCCGCCGGGAAAATTTAGGATTCATTTTCCAGGATTTTAACCTGATCCCGGTTTTAACTGCTTTTGAAAACGTTGAGTTTGCCCTCAAGATAGCCTCAAAAAACGGAGCTCCTACGGGGGAAAAGGCCCGGGAGGTCCTGGAAATGGTAGGCCTTGGCGATAAGCTCCACCGCCGGCCCAGAGAATTATCCGGGGGGCAGAAGCAGAGAGTGGCTATCGCCCGGGCCCTGGTAAAAGAGCCAAAACTGATTCTCGCAGATGAACCAACTGCAAACCTGGATTCTGACACTGCCAGGGGAATTTTAGAAATAATGGTCAGGATGAACAAAGAACTCAATACCACTTTTATTTTCTCCACCCACGACCCCATGGTAATGGAATATGCCAGACGTCTCCTTGAAATCCGGGACGGAAGGATAACCCGGGACGAGAGGAGGGAATAGAATGTACCTGCTCAGGATTGCTCTAAGGAATTTATTTCGCCGTAAGGGCAGGACTTTTTTAATAGCGGGTATTCTAACCCTGGCGGTCTTTCTTTTCCTCTGGCTCGAGTCTTTTATGATCGGTTTTATGGATGTTTCTTTTGGGAATATTATTGATTTTGAAACCCCTCATATCGAGGTGGGACGGGAAGGATTTTTGGAGGATGCCCAAAAGGGTAGAGAATTACCTCTTGCAGAGACCTTTACTCCCGGGGAAGAGTTAGTGGAGGAGATAGAAGCCAGGGAGGGTTTTGTTGCCCTGACTCCTATCCTGGAGTTTTCCGCTGATTTTATCGCGGGAAGACACCAGTTCCCGGTAAGAGTCCGGTCGATAGATCCTCAAAGTTTTGGGGATGTTTTCCGGAACCAGGAATATCTTATCAGCGGAGAATTTGTGGAGACTGGAGATCCGGGAATAGTAATCGGCAGGGAATTGGGCCGTTTTTTTAACCTGGAAGTTGGGGATTTTTATACTCTTCGTTTCCAGGACAGCGGTGGGTCTTTTAATACAATGCAGGGGGAGGTAAGAGGAATAGTCAATGTGCCTCACCCGGAAATGAACCTGGGAACAGTTTTTGTGGCCAGAGACCAGGCTCAAGCAGCCCTCGGGCTTGAGGAAGGCAAAATTAGCCAGATCATGGTCCGCATGGGAAACCGGGATATTGGCCGGAAAGAAGCTCAAAACCTCTCAGGTTTACTGGGCAACGGCGATTTAACAGTTCGTTCCTACCGGGAAGGGGCGGAGATCCTGGTGCACCTGGAAACCTGGGGTTTTATTGAAACCTATTTTATTCTTGCCCTGTTTCTACTGGTGGGAGCAATTGGCATTATCAGCGTGGTTGTCCTGGCTGCTATAGAGAGGGTTAAAGAAATTGGCATGATGAAGGCCATGGGTTTGAAGGAAAGTGAAATTGTCAGGATTTTTATATTGGAAGCAGGGGGAATCGGTGCAGTTGGCGGGCTAATGGGCTGCCTGTTAGGGGGTATTACTGTTTTCCTGATGAAAGCCTATGGAATAAATATGGAGGCCTTTTTTGACCTGAGTGAATTTGGAGTTCCCATGGTTGGCAGGATCTATGGGGCCTGGAACCCGATTTCCTTTTTCTTGATTTTTGTTTTTGTAATACTTTTATCCATGGTAGCCAGCCTGATCCCTTCATACTGGGCTGCCCGGAAGGATCCTGTTGTAGCTATCAGGGACAGGTAAAAAGGGGAGGTGAAAAAATGGACCTGGCAAGAATAGCCTGGCGAAATTTGAACCGGAATAAAGTAAGGACATTAATTGCTATTCTGGCAATTACAACTGTGGTAGTTATTGTTGTTTTTTCTCGGGGCTTGATGGTGGGGTTTTCCGACTCCTCTTTCCGGATGTATATCGACAATTTCTTCGGGCATGTCCGGATAACTGATGAGGAGTATGAAATAAGGGAGGCGCTTTTGCCCCTTGAATATACAGTAGATGGTTTTAATGGCGGGGGAGTAGAGGGTATGATTACGGGAATCGAAGAAATTGATTCCGTGGAATATATTTTACCCCGGATCAGGTTTGGCGCCCTGGCCAGCAGGGAGGATCACCTGGTTAGAATGGTAGGTGTTGGCGTGGACATCCCGCGGGAAAGAAGCCACGGTGCTTTGCCGGGGAATGTTTCCCGGGGAAGGATGCCTGAAGAAGGGAATGAAATCCTTGTTGGCAAAGGTCTACTCGAAGAGCTGGGAGCCGACCTGGAAGGCCGGATTACCCTGATGTTTTCCGATGTCTACCAGTCCCTGCGGGGTAGGACATTTTCCATTGTAGGGATAAAAGATACCGGTGTAGCAGCCCTGGACGATAATTTTTTTTACCTGCCCATTGAAACCGCCCGGGACATGCTCTGGCTGGAAGATGAAGTTACAGAACTATTTGTCTTTGGCCCAAGTGCCGAAAGAGCAGAAAATCTGCAAAATGACCTCAGGGCTTTTCTTTCCGAACAGGGTGGGGAGCATTATTCCACGGTAGCCTGGAATCAGGCCGATCCTTTTGTGGAAGTTTATTATGAAATGAATAAAATTATGAACCTGGTTTATGTCCTGTTTATCCTGATGGGGACAGTTGTTATAATTAGTACACTTACAATGATTGTCCGGGAGAGGACATCTGAAATAGGGATGATGGCGGCCCTTGGGCTCAGGGGCAGGGAAATCATGAAGGTTTTTGTCCTGGAAGGAAGTTTCATGGGTATAATCGGGAGCTTGCTGGGAGTTTTTGTTGGAGGCTTGATTACCTTTTATTACTCAGTTGAAGGGCTCCACGTTGATGCTTTTGCCCAGATGTCCGCGGATTTAGAACTCCTGGTGGAGCCAGTTTTTTACCTTGCTTTTAACCTGGAAAACCTTCTGGTTAGCTTTGTCTTTGGGTCAGTGATTGTTGCTCTCGCCTGTTTTTATCCCGCCTTCAAGGCGGCCAAAATGGAACCGGTTGAGGCCCTTAATTATACTGAAGAATAATTTTTTTCCGGGGAAATAAAAGGGCTTAATAAGGAGGGATGATAGTGATTAAAAGAAGGATATTTGAGATTTTAATTTTTTTTATGGTCCTGGTCTTTGGTTTTTCCGCCGGTCTTTTTGCCGGAGAACTAACCGGGGAAGAAATAATGAATAAAGTGGATCAGAACCAGTTCATTGCTTCGGGGCGCATGGAAGCAGAAATGATAATAAAAGACAGGGGTAGGGAAAGCACCAAGGAAATGGTTATGTTTGTGGAAAGTGATGGCCAGGTAACAAACGGCCTGGTTGAATTTACCAATCCCCGGGACCGGGGAACCAAATATCTTTTGCTTGATGATGAACTCTGGATGTACTTCCCTGATGCCGAGGACCTGATCAGGATATCCGGACACATGCTAAGGGAGGGCATGATGGGCAGCGATTTTTCCTATCAGGATGCCCTGGAATCGGAACAGTTAAGTGAACTTTATGAATTTGCAAAAGAAGGACAGGAAGAAATTGAAGGACGGGCTGTTTACGTAATCAAGGCCACGGCCCGCGAAGACCAGGAACCCGCCTATCAAAACCGCAGGTTCTGGGTGGATAGTGAACGTTTTGTAATATTAAGGGAAGAAATGTATGCCCGGGACGGTCGTCTACTTAAGGAGATGGTTACAGAAAAAGTCGAAGAGATCACTGAAGGGCGCTGGATGCCCACGGAAATGGTAATGGAAGATAAACTCCGGGAAGGATCGCAAACCATTTACCGGATTAAGGAAATTGACCTTGATTACGAAATTCCCGAGGGGAAAATCTCCCTGGATTACCTGCAGTGATACACTTAAAGAAAAAAACTGAACTCCCTTAGGAAAGGAGAATTAGAGAATGAAACTAAAACCGTTTAGGAATCTCCTGTCCTGTACACTGATCATATTTTTTCTCCTGCTCGTAGGAGTTGAAAACGCCCAGGCCATCGAGGTTGGGGGTAAGTTTGAACTCCAGAGCGGGCTTTTTTACCAGGAAGAGTTTAGGGCAAATTTTTCCGGCCTGGGGGAACTGGAATTTTTCCTTCCCGAAACAAGGAACTTAAATGCCCGCCTGGTCCTGAGAGCAAAACTTGATGATTTTTCCCCTGAGGTAGGGATAAAATATTTTTACCTGAGAAGACAGGTTGCAAACGGGCATATTACCCTGGGAAGACAGCCCATTTCCTGGTCCTACGGGGCAATTTTGAACCCCCTGGACTTTGGGTTTGGTGTTGATGGGCTCGCGGGCGAAAGCACAAGTCCTGAGGTTGATGGGATAAGGTATTTTCACTCGCTGGGCAATGGAGCCAGCCTCCAGCTGGTTACAGGTTTTTCTGAAGGACTTGCAGGACAAGCCCTGGACAGGGTGGGGTACGGAGCCAGGTTAAGGGTTCCTCGAGCTGGCCATGATTTTAGTATTAACCTTATCGACCAGCCCCTGGAGTTCGGGCCAGTCCAGCTGGAAGATAACCTGTTAAGGGTAGGCATGGCATATAGCGGTGATGCTGGACCTCTGGGCGTATACGGAACAATCGGTTATTATCGCCTTCGTTCGCTGGAGTTAGATGATATAGTCGGTCAGGTGGGAATCGATTACAGCTGGCAGGTTGGTCCCGAGTATGAGCAGCAAACAGTCTATTTCCAGGGAGAATTCTTGAGGTTTTTTAAAAAAGAACTTGGACCCATATTTTTCATGCAAATGGGGGCTGGGAATACCTTTGGTTCCAGTGGGTCTCCTAACCAGGTTATACCCCTTGAATTATATGATTTAATTGTTGGTAATCTTTCCATGGAAATAGATCCTTTTACCCGGATCGGATCAGCTTTTATTACCGAAACGGGAGAATGGTTTTTTGCCCTCATCCCCTACTACCAAACCGACCTCGGGGGTGCTGTGGAATTGCGAGTGGAGGGAAGTTTTTTGCGGGATCCTGAAGGGGAAGTGAGGGGAGGAGGTAATGTTGTTTTAAGTTATTATTTCTAAAAAATTCCTTTTCGGGGGAAAGAAATGGTTGATTTTACGGATTACTCCTCTTACGGGGAGAAATTCCCCGAAAAGTATGATGAGTGGTATTCAACCTTTGACGAGAGAATAATCGACCGTATCGAGGAAATGGCCGGCAAGGGAAAGGTTTTCGAACTGGGAATTGGACCTGAGGGGGAGACTTACGGGATTTAATTTAAAAGAGCGCGGGAGTGATTGGGAGGAATCTCTTTTACGAGTAATAGTGGGATGCACATTTCAGTTTATGAAAAAAGTTAAAAAAGAAAAAAGGGGGTTTTCTTTTCTCCGGGAAAATACTACAGGGACTAAAAAGAAAATTTTTTTGAAGGGAAGGCAGTAGTTAAATGAAAAAAATCCCAACCTTATCAACAGAAAGGTTAATTCTAAGACCATTTTCTTTAGAGGATGCTCCTGAAGTCAGGAGACTGGCAGGGGAAAAAGAAATAGCCCGAACCACCCTGAATATTCCTTACCCCTACGAAGAGGGGATGGCTGAGGGCTGGATTAATACCCACCATGAGAAATATGAGCAGGGGCTGGGGCTGCAGCTGGCAGTTGTTAAGAAGGAAACAGGAGAGCTTGTGGGGAATATCGGCCTTTTTTTCCAGCCAAAATTTGACCTGGGAGAATTTGGTTACTGGATCGGGGTCCCCTTTCAGAACCAGGGCTATGGAACTGAAGCCGCCAGGAAGTTACTGGAGTTTGGCTTTGAAGAATTGAATTTAAACAGGATATATGCCAGGTATATGGAAAACAACCCGGCTTCGGGTAGAATTTTAAAAAAGCTGGGCATGAAGGAAGAGGGGCATCTCCGGCAGCATGTAAAAAGGATGGGAGTCTATCACGACCTGATTTATGCCGGGATTTTGAGAAGTGAATTCGAAAAGAATAATTAATAATAAACGTCTTTCAGCCCCTGGATTTTTTATTAAAGGGTTAGCCTGCGAGCTAAAAAGAAAATTCCATTCATTCTTGAACCGGGATAAATTGCCCCGGTTGAAATAAAATTGAATTTTAAAGCATTTAAGGAGATGTTTGCATGGCCGGAAAAGAACACATCTACAGCCACCCCCTCTATTATGAGATAGGTTTTGTTAACGAAAACTTGACCAGCGAAGTTGAATTTATCCTGGATTGTTATCAAGCTTGTTCCGGGAAAAAGAAAGAGCGACTAAAAATATTGGATAACGGGATGGGAACTGGCGCCTACATGGCTGAATTCATGCAAAAAGGCCATTTTGTCTCGGGGTATGATCTTTCCCCTCAAATGGTAAAATTTGCGGAAGAAAAATTAAAAGAAATAGGGAAGAATTACTCGGTATTTAAAGGTGATCTCAAAGATTTTGCAACTGAAGAAAAGTTCGACCTGGCTATCTGTCTGAATGGTTCCTTTCAATATTTAATGGAGATAGATGAGGTCTTAAGACATCTCAAGTGTGTCTACAAATCACTTACTGAAGAGGGATTATATATTATCTCCCTCCCCTGGCCAGGATCATTTATTGAGCAGCCCCCGGGAAGCATTGAGGCAAAATGGAAAAATACCAGGAAGAAAATTTCAGTTGAAGTTGACTGGACATATCAACAGGAAGAAATAGAATGGGAAGGCCAGACCTTTTCCGGACTGGCCAGGATAAAAGTTACCGATGGTGATAGAAAACGAGATCTGGAGATGGAGTATAAGTACCGGTTATTTTTTCTCCAGGAACTGAAAGCCATAACCGGGCTTTCGGGCTTTTTTTCTTTTGCAGGTTTCTTTAAAGAGTATGGAAAAAGTGGAAAGCCTGTTACGGTTAAGGTGGTTTTAAAAAGAAAGTAAAAAAAGTAAAAGGACAGTAGAGATAAAATGTTAAAAACAAGTTCTCCGGAAAACTTTGCAAATAAAAAACCGGGAACTTGTTTTTTATTTTTCAGGGGGATTTCAAAATCAAGGGTTTTTTATTTATGTAGCGAATTAAACAGTACAAATTCCCTGCGCCAGAAAGGATGGTTTCATATGAGGAAAAGATGGGTTAAAGGCGTTGTTGGGGTCATGATCCTTTGTATTGGTTTCGTTGTTATTCCTGCAGGGATTGAAGCAAAAGAAGCACGCCGGGGGCAGGATATTGAACGGTTTTCCCATACAGCGAGGGATGTTAATTTCTTCATTCGCCTGGCCCCGGGAGCCACTTTTCCCACAGAGATTAGAAATCACGGTGAAGCCACAGTAGAAAAGGATTTCTGGATTGCCGAGACTCCCGTGACATATGAGTTATGGTATGAAGTAAAACAGTGGGCCAAGGATAACGGTTATGAATTTGTTTATCCCGGAAGGGAGGGCAGTTCAGAGTCGAGGGGAGAAAGGCCCACCGACAGGAGGAAGGAGCCTGTTACAGAGGTAAGCTGGTACGATTGTGTTGTCTGGACAAACGCTTTATCCGAATTCTTGGGCTTTGAACCCGTTTATACCCAAAATGGCGAGATAATCAGGAATGCTACCGAGATTTTTTATGCTGATGTGGAGGTTAGGGATCGAGGTGGCTTTCGCCTGCCTACAAGTCATGAATGGGAGCTTGCTGCAAGGTACAAAGGCAGTGAAAGCTCTCATGGGGCAATACAATATCCCAAGCACAGTGGAAAATTCTGGACACCCGGGAACTATGCAAGTGGAGCAACTGATGAGTACCGCAATCGGTTAGCTACCGGGGAAGCTGCCTGGTATGTAGCCAACAGTGAAGATAGCACCAGGGCAGTAGGGCAGAAACCTCCCCTGGGTAACTGGCTGGGTTTGTTCGATATGAGCGGGAATGTCAGCGAATGGTGTTTTACTCCCTACGATGCCAAAAGGATTTTACGAGGGGGCAGCTGGAATTATTCCAGTCCTCAGCTGGCAGGCTTTTCCCTTCAGGTTGGTTTTGTGCGCAGTATAGCTCCCTCCTATGCAGTCCCGCTTATAGGATTTCGGGTTGTTAGAACAGACCTTTGAAACTTTCACTTCTTCCTAGGGAAGTGAAGAAAGAAAAGGGTGTGGTTTTATGCAGGTAAGAATTGAAAAAAGGCCGGAAATAAAACTGGTGGTGCCTGTTGCTGTAAATCGAGAAGCAGAATCCGAAGTGATTTCCCGTTTGGGCAGGAATTCGAAGAATTTTCACCAGACATCAAACAACCGGGATCCAATACCGGCTAAGAACTGCACCTAAAAGGAGATGAGGGTTCCCATTATTGCTTAACAGGTTTCCGGGTCAGGGAAGTTGAAGATTTACCGCTAAACTTTTTTGCCAAAACCCTTCCAGAGGGCACTTATGCTGTCTTTTATTTCAAAATAGTGCAAATTGGATACCCCCAGGCCTACAAAAAAATAAATAAGTGGCTGGAGGAAAATACTCCCGAAGGTGCCGAAGCCCATAAAAAATTTGAAGTCCAGGTTTACGACAACCGTTTTAAGGGAATGGATAATCCTGAGTCGGAAATAGATTTTCTAATACCGATTTTTTAACAGAAACACTGGGAAATAAAAGATCATCTAAAAAGAACAAATCAAAATTAAAAGTTTTAGACAAAGCTATGGGGACAGGGGCTTATCTTGCTAATTTCTTAAAATAGGGGCATTTTGTAGCAGAATATGACTTTTCCTCTCAAATGGTTGATTAGGCAAGGAATAAATTAGAAACAGAAGAGAAAAACTTCTCGGTTTTTTCGGGAGTTTTAAAAGATTTTAAAACCGGGGGAAAGTTTGACCTGGCGATCTGCCTAAATGGTTATTTTCAGTACCTGATGGACCTTCCACGGGTAATCAGTAATTTAAAAAGTGTCCATGAGGGCCTTGGAGGTGGAGTGATATAAATAATCTCCCTACCTGGTCTGGAGATTTTTTTGAGAACCCTCCCGGGAAAACTTGATGCAAAATGGGCAAAAAAGAGAGAAGATATCGCTGTTTATCCAGGGCGGCCGGGATTAACAGGTTACCCAGGAAGATTTTACAATGTTGTAGGAAGTTCTGGGCGATAGAGAAGATGTAATTTTTTCTCTGTTCCCTGATTTAAACCACATCCTTCATACCCGTGAAAGAATGGCTATTCCTGGGGAGTATTTACAGATTTGCCATGTAGATTTTAAAGTTCTCAAAGAAATCCTTGACTGGATTGAGGTAAAGTAACAGTAAAATTAAAAAGAAATTAGCTTTCGAAGTTAGCCGATTGTGAATGGAAAAAACTGAAGGACAAAGATCTCCCTATTCCATTTTGTTCATGGGTTATGGGGGGCTTTGTCCTTTAATAAAAATGGGGGAGAAAAATCGAATCTCCGGTTTTTTTCTTGTTGAGGAAAATCTAAGAGAAAATTGTATGTTTTATTCCGGATATTTCCCAGGGCAATTCAAAAAAAAGAAAGGAACAAAACCAAAAAATAAAGATAAGGAAAGGGAAACATTAAAGCTTGTAAACAACTGGGAAGGAAGAAATTAAGATTTCCTGAGCAAATTGACCCAAAGATGTCAAAAAGAAACCTAAAAGAAAGCGAGGCTTTTACGCCCGCTTTTTTATTTTCTCAGAATTCAAATTAAAAATGATTTCGAGGGAGGGGTAGAAAACTTATTTTTTGTTTTTTGTTGCTTTGGTAGATAAGGATGCCGAAAAATGGGAAAAGATTTTTGGGATATAAGAGGGGTTAGTTAATAGAATTGAAAAAGGGTTTCACCTAAATCAGGCCTTTAATTTAACAAAAAGAAAAAAATCCGATAAAAATATCACAAGGAAAGTTGAATTTCGGTTAGGGGTTAATGATGGAAGCAAAAAAATGAGAAAACAAGTTTACCAGTTAAGCAAGATCTTAAAACACTGAAAAGCAAAAATGACTTGAATAAGTTTTAGGATTTTAGGGTTTAGATTAAAAATTGAGGGGGCAAAAAAAGGTGAGAAAAAGAGAACTTATGCTAGTATTTATAATCACAACGGGATTTTTGCTGGGAGGAGGTTGTAATTGGTTTTCCAACAACAATGATGTGAACCTGACAATTAATATTGAAGGTGAGGGGCAGGTTTTCCCTGAAAGTGGTACTTTTGGATTTAACTCTACAGTAGAACTTGAGGTAAAGCCCCGGGAGGGCTGGAAATTTGTTGAATGGGAAGGGAATAATAAAAATGATGTTATTCCCATCCTGGGAGAACCAGAAAAATTTTCAATTCTAATGAATTAAGATAAATAAATTTCAGCAGTTTTTGAAGAATTTGATGATCCTGTAACTTTAAACATGGATATTGAAGGGAAAGGGGAAGTTTTCCCTGATGGAGGAATATTTGAGCGTTATACAACAGTTAAGCTTACCGTAGAACCGGAAATAGGTTGGATTTTTGCTTCCTGGGAAGGGGATGATTTTAATGATGTTACTGTGGTTGACGAGGAAGAAGGGCAGTATAGTATTGAACTGGATAACGACAAAGATTTAATTGCAATTTTTGATAATGTTCCCCTGACTGTTCCGGATAATTATTCTACAATCCAGGAAGCAATAAATGCTTCTTCGGATGGAGATGAGATAATAGTATCGCCTGGAACTTACCAAGAAAATATTAATTTCAATGGTAAAAATGTGGTTTTAAGAAGTGAGGATCCTGAAGATGATGATGTTGTCCAAAATACGGTAATTGATGGCGACAATCAGGGAAGAGTAGTGACTTTTGAAAATGGAGAGGATACTGGAGCAAAACTATTGGGATTTACAATTACGGGCGGGCACTTAAATACTGAAAATGGGGGTGGGATATATATAACCGAAGGCTCTTCCCCGCTTATTAAGGGAAATATTATCAAAGACAACTCAGCCCGGTATGGAGCAGGGGCATGTGTTAATAAAGGTTCTTCTCCTGTTTTTACCGACAATTGGTTTTTAAATAACCAAGCAAACCAGAACCGTGGTGCTGCAATCTATCTAATTGATGGGTCCTCAGTAAGTATTGAAGGAAATAAATTTGAAGACCATGAGGATTTTGACCGGGTAATAAGAATTGGCAGCGCGTATTCAGATGAATCCTCTGCCAGTATCACCCAGAATATAATAACAAATAATGAAACCAGTCATGGTGCAGGAGGAATTCTGGTAACAGCAGAATCAACGGCTATTATTTCGGGAAATATAATAACACGTAATGTTGCCAGGGGAGATGAAAATGGAGGAGCTATCTCTGTAAATAGAAGTTCTGTGGTGGATATTTTGGAAAATTTCATTTCTCAAAATTCAGGCAATCGCCATGGGGCAATTACGGTTTTTCGTAATTCCGAAGCAAGGATATTTGACAATACAATTTCTTATAATCAGGCCGGGGAAAAAGGGTCTGATTATGGTTCGGGAGGCGGGATTTCTGTAATTAGTTATTCCTACGCTGAAATAACTGGAAATGAAATAAAACACAATGAAGCCTGGAATAATAACCACGGTGGAGGAGGAATAATTGTCGCCAGTGGTTCGGAAGCAATCATTGAGGACAATGATATTCTGGAGAACTTTGCCTACCGGCGTGGAGCTGGAATTTACCTATCCTATGGAAGTGATTACCCGAGAGTTGAAATAACAAATAATAGGATTTTGGGAAATAATGCGGAGGACCAACAACAAGCCCGGGGGGGAGGGATCGCTTTATTTGGTGGTGTATCAACCATTTATGGGAACGAAATTGAAAACAACTTTGCTTACGAATTTGGCGGAGGGGTTTATATTCATGATGAGGTTCCTGTTTTTGGCCCCGATGAAGTACCCTGGGAAAGAGGCCACTGTCCTACTGGTTCGGAAGACTACAATCTTTATAGTGGGAACTCACAGGGGAATAATGAATACAAGGGAAATGATGTGTTTTTTAATGAAAATAAGAAATAGTCAGTTTAATCCTGAAAAAAAATTTAAGCAAAGGTAAAAAGGCCCTCATAATTAATAAAGGGGGCCTTTTTCTGTGCGACGGACAGTCGCATCCGTTGTGGAAAAACACAACAATATTGCTGTTAAGAACAGCGACTAAGTACAGTAAAACATAATTACGGTGACGTATTTTTAACATGAAATACTCACACAATCTTTATTTTGTAATTCATCATGGTTCAACATGTTCTGTAATCTCCCAAGATCAGCTCGAGTGAACTTCCATTTAAAAGGAGTTGCTACTTCCTGATATCTCTCTTGAAAAGAAAGCAATGAAGCTTCCAGATGTTTCACTGAATCGAAATCATTAGGAGTAAGCACTTTACGTTGGATAATCGAGAAGTAAATTTCAATCTGGTTAAGCCAACTTGCATGGATTGGCAGGTGAACGGGGATAATATTAGGCCAGTTTTTTTGAAGGCGTTGCACACACTTTTCTCCACGATGAGCAGAACAGTTATCAATAATCCAGAAGACTCTATCAGCAGAACAGTAAGGGCTTTGATCCATAACTTGACTTACAAGTCTTTGAAATGGAGCAATTCCGTTCTTTTCTTCACAGCGTCCAAAGATCCTGGCTCGTCTTACATCCCATGCTGCCAGATAATTCAAAGATCCTTTTCGTTTATATTCATGTTCTACCCGCATGGGTTTACCTGGTGATGGAAGAGCGGGGGAATGTTTTCTTTTTCTGGCTTGAATACTGGTCTTCTCATCAGCAGAAATGACAAAATCATTTTGACTCAAAGGGTAGCCTTCCCAATGACCTCCATATAGATCAAGCACTCTCCCTGCTTTCAGTGAAAATTCAGGATCACGGGGAAAAATCCAACTCCTATAACGCCAGGGCTTGATGGCATCTTCACTTAACCATCGCCAGAGTGTCATTCCACTAATTTCTGCTACAATACCCCGATCTACAACTTCTTTCTGAAGTTCAGCAATTGATAGACGAGATAAGGGTATTCCCAACCTATGGGGAAGTTCGCAGGCAATAGCTTTAACTTCAATTATCACTGCAGGGGGAAAAAGCCCCCGGGCGGCCACCTCTGGGTTGATCTTGTAGCCCCATCAATCGATCATAATAAAACCTCTTTCGCCATTTGCTAACAACCTGTCTTGGGGTGTCAATTCGTGCAGAAATTTCTTCATTGCTATAACCTTGGGCAGCAAGTAAAACGATTTTTGCCCGGATCACATCACGATATGGTGACGTATATTTTTTCGCCATGGCTTCAAGGGCAGCTTTTTCCTTGGGATGCAATTTTATTTTGAATGGGCTTACTCGCGGCATGATGTCACCTCCTTGTTAACATCATACCATATATTGTTCTATTTTAATAGCAAGAAATACGTCATCGTATTTTTGTTGAGGAGCACTAAGTTCCAAAACCTTTAAGGAAGCCTCTCGGGCCAGGCCCAGGAAGGAAGAGGTTCCCAGGAACACAGCTCGCTCAAAGTTCTCTCCAGCAAGGTTTTCGATTTTTCCCATATCTTCCTGAAGTATTTTCTCACCCACCTCGCAAGCCCATTTTACATCAGCGGTAGTTTCTTCCAGG
>Ga0207421_10000651_pt1 | contig 44501 bp, 38 predicted proteins | sample SodLakKL_010_SED_4_FD_187542 | JGI IMG/M metagenome (GOLD analysis project Ga0207421, IMG submission 187542) | Alkaline sediment microbial communities from Lake Tanatar, Kulunda Steppe, Russia - 8KL_010_SED (SPAdes) (version 2) | ecosystem: Environmental > Aquatic > Non-marine Saline and...
GAGGTGATAGTCCTTATATTAAAAAGTAAAGGAGTGATGATGATCAGTACCAATCAAACCTGGATTTCCAGCCCGGTAAGAAGTCAGATCTACAGCTTTCTATCAGCCTGTTTCCGCGACGAAATTACACCTGACACAATAACCGCTTTTTTGGGAAAAAAAGCTGAGACGATAAAGGCTCTCCAGCATGTGTCTGAAAAAGATTCTGCTGAGATGGAAAGCATAATCGATGAAATTTCCAGGGGTTGGACCGAAGTTAGCGGGGAAAAAAGACTACAGCTAAGAAAAGAATTTGCTTTCCTTTTTTTAACGCCTTCAGGGGTTAAACCCTTTGAATCTGTATACCGGGGGAAAAAGAAGCTTTTAATGGACAAACCCTGGGAGGAAGTCCGTTCTTTTTTCCGGGAACTCGGCCTGGAGAAATCCCCTGAAGAAGATCATCCAGAAGATCACGCTGCAGTGGAGCTCGGTTTTATGGCCAATTTTGCTCATATGACCAGTAAAACTGAAGTGGGTGATGGAGAATGGCAGGAGCTCGTTGCTATTCAGGACGAGTTTCTGCAAAACCATATTTCCCTCTGGATCCCTGACTTATGTGATGACATCCTGGAAAAAGAGGAAAAAATTGAGTTTTATGGTTTAATCGCCCGACTGGCCAAAGCGTTTATCGGGCTGGAAAATAATCTATTTAATCAACAGAAAGGGAGGGAATAAATTGCCTGAAAAAAAGGAAACAAGAAAATTTTCACGCCGTTCATTTCTCAAGGCCTCTGCAGCGACTGTAGCCGCGGGAGCCGCCGGAAGTTTTCTTCTAACCAAGAGCGGTAAGAAAACTGCCTCCGGGGTAACTCAAAAGGCTGCGGCGGCTCCCAAGGTAACCCATAAGTACAATTTCTGCGGGATCTGCAGTGCCAACTGCGGTATGGTTGCCGAAGTAATTGATGGGAAGGCAACCCGCCTGCTGGGAAACCCCGATGACCAGGTGGCCAAAGGAAAACTCTGTGTAAAGGGGTATGCTGCACTCAAGGACCTTTACGATCCCGATCGCTTAAAGTACCCCATGAAGAGAACCAATCACGAAAAAGGCCCGGGAGTTGACCCTGGTTGGGTAAAAATTTCCTGGGAAGAAGCTTTTGAACTGGCCGGGGAAAAGTTCAACGAAGCCAGGGAAAATTACGGCCCCGAATCAATTGCCTTCTTCTCTCGGGGCCACGATTGGATGAATCGCCTGCAAAGAGCTATTGGTACTCCCAACCATATTCAGCATCACAGCACCTGCTTCACCACATATACTGCTGTCTGGCGGGCCTGTGTTGGTGTTGGAAACCGTCCCTTTATGCTCGATCTGGAAAATGCCAAGTACCTTCTTTCTTTCGGCTGGGACATGCCCTCCAAGGCTAAAAACATGTCCGCACGGGATTATGTAAAGGCTGTCTCCAATGGAGCTAAATCGGTTGTTGTTGACCCCCGCCTTACGGTAACTGGAACTCTGGCAGACGAGTGGATCCCAATCAAACCGGGAACCGACCTGGCCTTCATGCTGGCAATGATCCGGATTATCCTCAATGAAGAGCTTTTTGATAAAGAATATGTCGAGCAGTCCACCATGGGCGTAGAAGAACTTAAAGCAGCAGTCCAGGATTACACACCCGAGTGGGCTTCTGAAATCACCGGAGTAGACTCCTCGATCATCGAACAGGTGGCCTGGGATTTTGGGACAACACGCCCTGCTTTAATTCCCAACCACAAGCGGGATGCCGGTGGACCCAACTATTCCAATTCCTGGCGCGTTGCTTTTTGCAAGTTGATCCTAAATGCCCTGGTGGGAAGCATTGACCATGAAGGGGGACAGATCTTCGCCCGAACCCCGAGCATGCCCGGGTTCGACCAGATCTTCCCACCTCCTGAATTCCCTGAAATGAAGCCTGAGAGAATTGACGGTTTTGAAAAACATCCCATAATTGGACCAACCCGCAGGGGAGATTTTGCAACGGTCACCGATGCCATCCTGGATGAAGACCCCTACCCCCTCAAGGCTGCTTTCTTCCGCAAGCACAACGTCCTGGCATTCCCCGATGCGGTTAAATTCACAGAAGCATTGAAAAAGCTGGACTTTGTTGCCGTGGTAGACGTCTGGCCCAGTGAAATGGTCCAGATGGCAGACGTCGTCTTCCCCGAACCATACTTTCTGGAAGCAAGCGGTTTTGGCGCAAGATCCTACCATGCCTTCTATCCCCAGTTAGCTCTCCGCGAGCCCGTAGTGGAACCCATGTATGACACCAGGGGTTACGGCGGAGTTATTGAAGGCCTGGCAAAAGCCATGGGCCTTGGTGAATATTTTGAAGGTGTAAGCGGCGGTAAGCTCCGTGAAGAGCAGTTAAAAGCCCTGGGAACCTCCTGGGATGAGCTCCAAAACAGCCCCAACGGGCTCTGGAGCGACGAACGAGAATTCGTGCCCAGAACCAGTTTCAGCACCGAAAGTGGAAAAATCGAATTTTACTCCCCAGAACTGGAAAAGCACGGTTACGATCCCCTTCCCTACTGGCAGCCCAAGCGGGAAATGCCAAGTTCGGAATACCCATTCTACATGTTGATCAGTCGGCCCGGAATGCACAAGATGACCGCTACCCAGAACAACGAGTTGATGCTGCAGGCCTACCCGGAAAATTCGGTTATGATCCATAAGGATAAGGCCCAGGAAATGGGTATCCAGGAGGGCGAAGAGGTATACGTAGAATCAAGAGCCGGGAGAATTAAGCTCCAGGCTGAGATAATTGAAGGTATTCGCCCCGATTGTATCTGTATCGAGCACGGCTTTGGCCACTGGTCCAAGCAATACAGCCTGGCCTATCAGCGCGGGGCCAACGAAGGCGACCTCATTCCCCGCATTAGTATTGACGAAATGCTTAAAATAAATGACCCGGGAGCCGGTTCCTGTATGAACGACTTCTGTGTCAAGGTCTACAAGGCTTAAAGGGGGGAAAATAGATGAGTAAAGCAATGTTAATAGATCAGACCAAGTGCATCGGCTGCAGCGCCTGCACCGTTGCCTGTAAGAATATCTATGACCATACTCCATTCGGTGTCCTCCGGACCTCGATGCAAAAATACGAGCAGGGCTCTTACCCCAACACATCTTTCCGTTTCCGCAAGGTAATGTGTATGCACTGCCAGAACGGAGCCCCCTGTATTGACCCATGTCCGGTAGATGCCATCAGCTACAAGGATGGAGAAGATGGTGGTATTGTCCTGATTGATGACGACGCCTGTGTAGGTTGCGGACTCTGCGTGAGAGTTTGTCCTTTTGGAGCACCAAAGATGGATGATGATAGACGTAAAGCCGACAAGTGTACCTTCTGTGAAGACCAACTGGTCCCGGGCGAACCACCCTATTGTTCCGACGCCTGTCCGGTGGGAGCCATCACCTTTGGCGAACAGGAAGCGGTTATCGCCGCTGGCGAAGCAAGGGTCAGCCAGCTTAAAAATGCCGGCCGCAACCAGGCCAGCCTCTATGGAACTGAAGATGCAATAGTATACTACGTTCTGGATGCCCCAGCCACCATTTACGACCTACCTAAAGAAGGCTATACCCTGGCCAGCCTGGGCTGGAAGACCATCACTTCCCCAGTTGGAAGCCTGGTAGCTCTGGCGGCAATGGGTAGCATGGGCTTAACCCGCCTGCGCAACAGGATGGAAGAAGTGGAAAAAGAAGAAAACAAATAGCACAAAAAGTCCCCGGGAAAGCCCGGGGACTTTTTTTTCTCTCAATCTCTTACTGGAAATAACCCTCTTTCTTCAAAGAATAAATTTTCGTTTCCATTTAAGCGAAGAAAGCCAGGAAATACCCTGTAAATACTGCTGAAAGGAAAATACACAGGGCAAATAAAGCCAGAAATTTTTTGTTGAAGATCGAACTCATAAAGACCAATCCATTGATACTTGTTCCAGCTCCTGCCAGGATAAAAGCAATCCCCGGCCCTACTGCCTGGGTTACTTCAAGAAATGGAGCTATTATACTGATTTTTGTACAGTCCGCTCCATAAATTGGGATACCAACTGCAGCAGCTATCGGAACACCATAAAGGTTGGACATTCCCAGGACATTTTGGAACACCTCCCCGGAAATATAGGACTGCATTATTGCAGCTATAAACATGGCGGCTACGGCATAAGGGATTATTTTTTTTAGGGTTTTAAACCCGGCCTGCCAGGCTCCATAAATAAGGGAACCTTTGCTATTTTCACCACAACAGGAAGTTTCAGCTTTTTGATCTGAACAACAGGTTGATCCATTTGAACTCCCACCACAACATTTTTCTTCTTGATAGTGGCTGAATTTATCCCTGATTATCTGTTCAGAATTCCCGTAAGAAGAAAGCAGGGTGCTGATTAATAATCCCAGGATTATGGCGACAATCAAATAAAGCAGGGCAATCTGCAGGCCGAAAATTCCCATCAGAAAAAGGAAAGCGGGAATACTTACTATCGGGCTGATAATAAAAAAGGTCAGGGCAAGTTTTAAGGGAATGCCGGCCTGCAAAAGGCCAACCATTATGGGGAAGGCTCCACATTCACAAAACGGAAGGATAGCTCCCAGGGCAGCCGCCCGCAACCGCCCCTCCCAGGGTCTTTTCCCGGTCATAAGGTTGCGGAGCCTATCTTCACCCAGCCAGATCCGGGCAAGCTCAGCAAAGAAAACGGCGGCTATTAGGATGGGAATAAGTTTTAAAACTAACTGGCCAAAATTATTTATTATCTCCAAGGTTCTCCCCCTTTTCAGCAAGGCTTCTTAAGCCTTCTCTTGAAATAAGTCCAATAATAAAAACAAACTCTAATTCATATATTGACATATATCGATTTATTAGTCAACCTTTTTTTCTACATTTTTAAAAACCTTTGCCAAGGGTATCCCCCAAACTCTTAAAATGTGTTATAATCAGGGATAGATTTATGATATCCTGGTCCAAAAGGAGTAAAAATGATCAAAAAATTCAAGCCCAAAAAAACCAAACCAAAACCAAAAAACCTGGTTGACCACCTGGAAGAAGTTCGCAAAAGACTTTTTATTATTATCGGCGCCCTGGTTCTGGCTACAATAATAGTCTTTCCTTTTGCCCACCAGATCCTGCTCTTTCTGCTGGCTCCTCTTGGGGAACAGCAACTTATTTACACCTCACCCCCCGAAGCTTTTTTGGCCAATATCAAACTCGCCTTTACTGGCGGTATTCTCCTGGCCTCGCCGATTATTATCTACCAGGTTATGGCCTTTGTGGGACCTGCCCTGTACAAAAAAGAACGCCGACTCTTTTATCCTTTTATCGCCGGCATGTACCTGCTTTTTCTTCTGGGAGTTACCTTCGCCTATACAACTGTAATTCCCTTCACCCTTAATTTTTTTCTGCGCTTCGCCGGGGAAGATCTGGCGCCCCTTTTTACCATTTCGAGTTATGTCTCCTTTAATACCAACCTGCTTCTGGTTTTTGGCTTAACCTTCCAAACCCCCCTGGCCTTTTTGCTGCTTGGTTTGCTGAATGTAATAACAGCAGACTTACTGCGGCGGATCCGTAAATTCGCTTTTCTCGCTATTATTATTCTAGCCGCCGTGATAACTCCTCCTGATGGTATCTCCCAGATTATGGTTGCTCTTCCTCTAATTCTTCTGTACGAAGTTGGAATTCTTCTGGTCCGTCTGGTTCATCGGAAGAGGGTCCGGGAAGAAGAGAATTAAATTCCCCCTCGGGGTCAAGAAATAATTCTTCCGAATCCCACAGCTGAATTACTTCTCCCTCTCCACCCAGACGGTGGAGGATAATGTAACCCCAAATTATTAAATTGGCAATAATTAAGAAAACTAAAGCGGCCACAATCAGGCCGCTTTTGCTTTTATTTGCTGACAATTTCTAGCCCTCCATTTGCGAGTTGGCTTCAACTGCTCTTAAAAGAGCAGCAGTACCGAAGGGCAAAGCCCTCTCATCAATATCAAAGCGGCTGTGGTGGTGGGGAAATTCATAATCTTCTCCTCCTGCCCCGAGAAAGAAAAATACTGAAGGAACTTTCCTGCAGAATTCTGCGAAATCTTCAGAAGGAAGAACAGGCCCAAATTTTACTATTTCTTCGGGACCGAATAATTCCCCAAACTCTTTTTCCAGTTTCTCCACCAGGTCAGGGTCATTGATCAGGGGTGGAGCAGAATTCAAAAGACGGTATTCGGTTTTAACCCCGTGCCCTTTTTCAATACTTGCCAGGTAATCAGCGAAACGATTTTTAATAATTTCCCGAATTTCCGGAGAAAATGTCCTAAAGGTTCCATCAATATCAACAGTTTCAGCCACAATATTACCCTTAGTTCCTCCATTTATTTTGCCGAAAGTCAGGACATAGGACTCCGTTGTGGGAACCACCCGGGTCAGGTTTGCCTGCAGCCCATGAATTAAATCTGCTGCTGCTGCGACTGAGTCTCTGCCTTCGTGGGGCATGGCCCCGTGGGCAGCCTTTCCTTTAATTCTTATCGAAAAATTATCTGCAGATGCCATGAAGATTCCTGGTTTCAGGCCAATTTTCCCAAATTCCATTACCTGCCAGATATGCAGCCCAAAAACCATTTCAACCCTGGGATTTTCTAAAACTCCTTCTTCGATCATCTTCCGGGCCCCGCTTACAAGTTCCTCGGCCGGCTGGAATATTAACCGAACCCTGCCTTTCCACCGATCGGAATTACCAAGCAAAAGCTTTGCCGCTCCCAGGAGCATTGCCATGTGGGCGTCATGCCCGCAGGCGTGCATCGCCCCGGGGTGCTCGGAGGAAAAGGGCAGTCCCGTTTCTTCGTCCACTGGCATGGCATCCATGTCAGCCCTGAGCCCAATTACCGGTCCAGAAGGATCGTCCGCTTCAATGTCGGCAACAACCCCTGTTCCCGCAAATCTTCTCGGTTCTAAACCCATCTCCCGGAGGATTTTTTCCAGGTGAGTTGCTGTTTTTTCCAGGTCAAAACCCAGTTCCGGGATCCTGTGGAATTCTCGGCGCCAGTCAACAATCTGTTGCTCCAGTTCCCGCGATTTATCCAGCCACATAAATTTCTACGCTCCCTTCTGTTTTCTTTCTCCAGTCCTATTCTTTAATTGGATAAAAGAAAAAGGCAAGCCGGCAGTGAAGATCCTTATCTTTTTTGTCCTGCTCCAGGTGCTCAGTTATCTCCCTAAAGGCCTGTTTCAATCGTTCATTGACCCAGGGCATATCCTCTGCAGCCATTTTAACCTGATGCAGGGTAATGCTACCGTTGCTGACATCTTCAACTTCCAGGGAGGCTAGTTCCTGCGCCATTTCTGCAGCCCTTTCAACCAGAAATTCCCGCACCAGGGAAATCCCCTCATCACCCGGAAGTTGTGCTGTTTTCACCGCGATCGAGCGCGCCCGGGGCAAATAATATTCAGTGCCTTCATCAATAGCTCGGTCCAGAAGGCCAACGGCTTCCAGCCCGGAAAGATATTCCTCGGTTTCCCTGCGGTTCATGGGCAGGGCTTTGGCAATTTCTTCAGTTGTGCAGGCCCCCTGTTCCTGCAGAATATTAAGGATATCCCGGTGGATGGGATCAGCCAGGGCCTCCATCTGTTCATTTTTCACAATTTCAAGTGTTTCCAGCTTGGGCTTTAAATCTTCTCTTGCCATATTTTTACCTCTCCTTCAAGAAATAATTGATTATTATACCCAAAAAATTTTTAAGCAGAATAATCTATATTACATTGGACATCTATAAACCAATTCCTGCTGATTTCAGGGAGTTGCCTGAAAAGAAAAAAGGGATTCTTTTTTGCTCAGAAGATAGGAAATTTAATGAACCTTCTCAGTTTTTATCTTTAATTTCACCAAAATATTCAACTGCCTGGGCCACGGCCATTCTGCGGGCCAGGGATTCTATCTCCATGTTTTTATAAAAACCAAGAGCGCAGTAAAGTCCGGTAAAATAATGGGGGTTCCAGTTGTCGGGACGGTAGTAGCGGGAAAATACTTGAAACAACCAGTCTGTTGCGGGCACTCCACTTTCCAGGACAGAAATGACCAGGTTTACCGTATTTTCCAAATCCTCCAGGTTGAATTTCTGGGCAAATTCTTCAAAGCTGTTGGGAGGTTCGGGAAGTTCAGCTTTTTCCAGCCTTTCCAGCCTATCCTGATCCAGAGTTTTTTCCGAAACCCATTCCTCTAAAATTTTGAAAGGGAGTCCCCTGCCCCGGTTGAAGGAAGTCAGCTCCCACTGCAAAAATAAGTAAAGGGTTATCATGTGGTGCAGGTTTACTATCCCATCTCCAGAAGCACAGGTTTGTAAAAGGCTATTTAAATCGAGCATGGCGCTTTTTACGGGTGTGGGTAAATCCCCGGGCACCGGGAAGCGGCCCAGATAAAGGAGATAGGAAAAAAGGGAAGCTGGAGCTGCCGGATGACCGGGTAAGACCAGGTCGGCTATAACCGGAAGAAAACAGCTGAAGGAGTGCCCGAGGGTGTCGGGAATACTGGCTGTGCTTAACCACAAAAGTCCCTGAGCCAGTTCAACCGGCTCTTCCCGGTAGGCCTGGCAGGCGTAAAAATAGGCGTTGTGGATATTTTTTGCTCCCAGGGCTTCTAGCATCCTGGCGAGGGGATCTTCGGGTTCTTCCCCTCCACGGAGAAAACCTCCTTGAATTTCTATCCATTCCCTGTTCATGCCTTCCATTAAAATAAGGCGGGCAAGTCTTAACTGGGTTTCCCGGCTCAATAAACCTGCGTTGGCCATTCGCCGGAGAAACAAATTCATTTTTATCTGGTGGAAGTTACCGTAACGAAGGTTGGCTTCCATAACAAGATAAGGAGCCAGTTCATCCACAAGTGAAACCAGGCTGAAATTTTGATCCCCTTCCAGGCGGGAAACGTAATTATCCAGGAGGGACTTATCTTTTTTTACCAGAATTTCGCGGACGGGAGTTTCCATGGTTCACCACCCTATTTCCTTTTAACCTGTTAATTCTATAGAAAACTTGCTCTCCCTTTTATTTCCGAAAAAAACCCCACCGAAGTGGGGAAACTTTTTAAATTTAATCCGAACCCATCTGTTCTCTGGTTAAAGGATGGTGGGCAGGGGATTCTTCAATAACCTTGGTTTTCCAGGTGCCCCTGGATACCCAGATTGCGATTAAAACTGACCCGGTAACCTTGGCAATAAAAACTGCCCACCAGATACCTTCTTTGCCCATTCCAAGAACTCTGGACAATAAAAGAGCCAGGGGAATCTGGATTACCCAGACTTCCAGGATATCAAAAAATGTCCTTTCCATTGTTTTCCCGGCCCCCTGCAGGGCCCCTCCCAGGACCATTAATACCCCCAGAAAGGCATAACCAAAACTTCCTATTCGCAAAAGCCCTGTCCCAATTTCTACAACCAGGGTTTCCTCGCTGAAAAGACCCATAATTTCAGAAGCAAAAAGCCAGATGACTCCTGCCACAGAAACCATCAGGACAAAAACAATAATGGAAGCAACAAAAGCCGTCCGCCCTGCATGGTCAGGCTGATCTGCCCCCAGGTGCTGGCCGACAAGGATCGCAGTTCCCCTGCTTAAACCAATTGCAATCATAACAAATAAAGAAAAAATCCTTGTGCCCACACCCCAGGCAGCAACAGTAAATGTACCATAAACCGCTACTATACCAGTCATTACGGTCATCGCCGTGGAAAGGGCAGACATTCCAACAGCAGATGGAACTCCTATCCGGAAAATTTTCTTGATCATTTCCAGATCGGGAATTAGATGCTTTAAACCGATCTGAAGTCCCTTGCGCCCGGTAACAAGGATATAGGTGGCTACAAGGGCACCAGCAAAACGAGTAACAACGGTGGCAATTGCTGCTCCCTGAATACCCCAGGCGGGAAAAAATCCCCAGCCAAAAATAATAAAGGGATCCAGGATTATATTGAATAAAACAGAAGCTACTTTTATCTTCATCGGTGTTATAGTATCCCCTACCCCTTCCAGGACTGCGGTAAATATAAAGTAGAGGAAAATCAAGGGAATTCCGCCGGTTATTATCCGGAAATAGGCCCAGGCATGGGGCAGGACATCGTCTCCCGCACCGACAAGGCGCAAAAGATACTGGCCGAAAATCAGGCCCAGACTGGAGAAAACAACTGATAAACCAAGAGCAATCAGGACTACCTGCCCTGCGGCCAGGTTGGCTTTTTCTTTCTGGTTGGCACCTGTATACTGGGAAACCAGTGCAACCCCGGAAATGGAAAAACCCGCTGCAACTGAAAAAACTACAAAGATCAGGGGAAAAGAAATGGAAATTGCCGCGAGATAAACCGGACCCAGTTTCCCGACCCAGAAAGTATCTGCGAGATTATAGCTCAACTGCAAAAACTGGCCAACAATTATCGGCCAGGAGAGGTATAATAAAGTAGGGACTATGGGGCGATCTGTAAGTCGAGGAAGAGACTGAGCTTTCACAGCAAAAACCTCACTTTGTCAGAGCAAAAAGTTTGATTCGCCGGTACATTATAACACTTTTTCCCCTCAATAACCACCGGGCAAAACTGACCAAAACCCTTTATTTACAACTGTACCAGAATCAGGTATCATATTACCAGTTAAACCTATATTAAGAACGGAGGTACACCATGGAAACCCAGGCGCTGATCGGCTTTATTATTTTCTTATTTTTTTCCGTGGGATCCATTTTAATTTCCTACAATCTGGAGAAAGTCCTGCCGCTTATCCAGAAATTCTATTCTTTCTGGGGCATCAAGGTAGAATTCGAAGAAAAAGGCCAGGAAAACATTCGTCTCTTAATCCGTTTTCTGGGGCTGCTCTTTTTAATTGGCGCAGGAGCAATTATTTTTCTGGATTAAGAGAAGAAAAAACACCAGGGAGGGAGTTTTATGTTAACTATTGAAATTCCCGGGAGGGAAACTCTGAAATTAAAATACCTGGTTCTTGACTTCAACGGAACCCTGGGCCAGGATGGCAAACTGTTACCCGGTATTGCTTCAAGATTGAACCTGCTGGCCAACCAACTCCAGGTTTTTATCATCTCTGCTGACACCTTCGGTTCAGTGGAAAAAGAACTGGAGGGAGTTAACTGCGAGGTAAAAATAATCGGACCTGAACTGCAAAACAAGGCTAAATACGAGTTTATTAAAACCCTGAATTGCGATCACGTAGCCGCAGTTGGAAATGGTTATAACGACAGCCTGATGTTGAAAAACAGCATTCTGGGCCTGGGTGTAATTCAGGTAGAAGGTGCCAGTTCGGATACGATTAAAGCCGCTGCGGTAGTGGGTACTGATATTCGTGATCTCCTGGATTTACTAATTTATCCCGACAGGCTTAAAGCAACCCTGCGCAATTAAATTTTTCTCTGTTTTTGGGGAGGTGGGTTTTTTGGCGAAAAACCCCGTGGTAAAAATAATAGCTGTCCTGTTTATTGTGGCCATAATCTTTTCTATCTGGGGAGGGGAAGGTGAGCAACCTAACTATGCTCTGGGGATTGTGAAAGAAGATTATGAAATTAGCGGCAATCACCTTTCCCGAACAACCCAGGCTGCTTTAACCGTGGCTTTCAACGAATTTTTTTCCCGGAAGGAACTTGATTTTTCCCTCCAGATTGAATTTATTACCTTCACCAAAGAAAACAATGACCTGACCAAAAAGACCAAGGAATTTCTTGATGGAGATTGGGAAGTTCTGGCAGTTATCGGGGCCACAGATCAAACCTCTACCCTGACCCTGGCCGAAATAACCGCAGAACGAGATACGGTTCTTCTTTCTCCGTTTTTTCCTACCAGGGGAGGTGAGTTTTCGTTCAATCTGACCCCCGCCCCCCAACAAATAGCCTTACCCCTGAAAAATATCCTGCGCAATGAACTGAAAACAGAGGAAGCCCTGATTCTGGGAGAGCACCCGACAATTGAAATTGAGTTATTAAAAAACGCTTTAACAGAGCTGGGCATAAATATTAAGGAACCTTCCAGTCCAATAGAGGATTTTTCCGAAACTCCAATCCTTGTCCTTGATCCTGTTTTGGCTGAGGATATTACAGCCGAATTTGTTTTTGTACTCCCTCCCAGCCTGGATAACCTTCCTCGAACAAATAAAGATTATTTCGCAGTTATCTGCCCGGCCCTTCTGGAGGAACGAGATGAAAACCTTACTTTTAAAGAAGAATTCTCGGAAATTGTAGGAAACCCCGATAGTTTCGCTTTCAATGCTCATGACGCTCTTTACTTTATCCTGGAAATTTTACACGCCGCCGGTAGCGAGCCTCCGAATATGCAGAACTCCTTTTTCTTTTTTGAAACCACCCTACTCCGGGGACCTACTTCTTTTTCCCAAGACGGAGTACTAGAAAAACCTCTGCCGCTGGCAATTAAGGTCCAGGGAGATAAATATTCTGTTTTTGAACAGACTTCCGATTAAAAATAGAGCCCTTCTTTGGGAAGGGCTCTATTTTTATTCTTTTTTAACTTTTTATATTTCAACGAGTTTTATCTCGCCATTTTCCAGGGAGGGTTTCAGTATTTCCCGGACTTCATTCTTGCAGGTAAAATAAAGGACCTGCCAGCCTCTTGTTGTTAATTCTTTTATGGTACCAAGAAGCCGTTTTAAACGGTCCTGATCTGCTTTGATAAAGGGGTCATCCAGGATAAAAAATCCCGTTTTTTCTCCCAGGATTTTTTCTCCCATGGCAACCCGAATGGCCAGGTAGAGCTGGTCAAAGGCTCCCCCCGAGAGGTTCCTTGCAGGGATAATTTTCCCGCCTTCTTCCCAGGCGATTATTTCTCCACTTTCCCGATCATAACTGACCTGATTGTACCTTCCTCCCGTAATCCCCGCAAAGATTTCCCCAACCCGGCTATCGGAAAAAATTTCCGAGACCTTTTCCTCTTCTTCCTCTTTTATTTCGGAAAAAATGTCAATAACAATTTTGGCCCTTTCCTTGCTTGTTTCGTGGAAATTAACAAAGTTATCTATTTTCTTTTTTACCTCCTCTAAATCAAGGGAGGTACTGCAGGGGATAAATTCTTCTTCAGGGAAAACTTCCTTGTTTACTTCCCTTTCAATTTCTTTTAGTTCTTTCCGGAAATTCTCCAGTTCATTATCCTTTTCCTTTTGCATTTCTTTTAATTTAACGAGTTTCTCTTCCTTTTCTTTTTCAACCTGCTCCGTATATTCCTGCCCCGGGGCCTGATCCTGGTACTGGCTGTAATCTTCTATCAACTTATCCCAGTCCCTGTTTTCATCTCTTATCTGGAAAATTCTCTGCAGGGCATAAATAAGTTTGGTTTCCCTTTCCTTCAGGTCTTCTTTTCTTTTTAACTTTTGCTTATACTGGTCCAGATCCTCTGCAGAACTATTTTTCTTGATTTCTTCTATTTCCTGGTCAATTTTTTCTATTCTATCTTGCATATCTTTTTGCTCCCTGCTGATTTCCTGGATCCGCCGCTCCGCGTAGGACCTTCTTTTTCCCAGGTTACTTTTCTTGCTCTCCCATTCCTCGTATTCCTGTTGTAATTTTTCAATAGCTATAACCAGGTCTTTTTTTTCTTCACTGCTGATGCCAAAGGGCTGGAGATTATTTTTTATCCGACTTAAACTATTGGCTATTTCTCCTTCCTCTTTTTTCAAGGTGTATATCCGGAACCAGGAAAAAACTCCGAAAGCAAGTCCCAGAGCTCCTGCTGCGTAAGAATGGTTCAGCATTTCGGGCACAAATGCCGCCAGCAAACCAGAAATGACAATTAATATTAGAGAAACAATCCCGGTATTCTTGAGGAAATTTTCCCCTTTCTTTTTTTCGTTTAATTGCTGTTCTTTCCGTTCCATTTCTTTCAGGTCGGGAAGAACCTCACCATCAACAACTCCTTTGGCTTTGCCGAGCCTGTTTAACTCTGATTCAACTTGCTGTAGCCCTTCATCTACTTCCTTTAATTCCGCTTTGAATTCTTTTTCTTCTCCACTTAATTTTTCCAGGTTTTTCGCTTTTCCCCGGCGTTCGGAATTTAATTCCCACCATTGAGCTGCCTGTTCCCGGGAAAACTCTTGCAAGCCCGAAATTTCCCTGGCCAGTTTTTTTAGCTCTTCATTGGCTTCCTTTCCTTCCTCATACATTTTTCTCCTGCGGGCCAGTTCCAGTTCTTTCAGGTCCTGCTCCAGTAGCTGGATATTTTCAATATTACTGACCAGTTCGCTTTCCAGTTCGTCCCAGCCTTTTTCTTTTATCCTCTGCAGCAGGCCTTCAATTTCTTCCCTTAATTTGCGAGCATTTTCAATTCTGCTTTTTAATTTCCCACTTGGAGCGTCATCCTTGAAAATCAACTTGCCCGGGGTCAACAAAGCTATCTGCCTAACTGCTTCTTCTATCTGGTCAATTTCTGCAGATTTCAGACCCGTAAGACGGCTGGTTACCTGGGTGAAATAATCTCCTTCGTTTTCAATAAAAAGGTCGCTGTTGCGGACAATAAATGTATTGCGGCAGAGTTCGGGAGTTAAATCAATTTTGCTGTCGAGGTTCCCTATATCTGGAAAACGAACATCTTCTCCGTCTACCTCCAGCCTTAAAAACCCCCGGGGCTGCTCGTCTACCCTTTCTGCTCCTCTAAGTTTCCGGGCATGCTTTTTCCAGAGCATTTTCCATATTGCTTCAATGATCAGGGTTTTTCCAGCTTCATTACGCCCGAAGAGCAGGTTGAAGTTCCCGGGATCCTTAAGGGACCAGCCCTGCAAGGGACCGTAATCATCTATTTCAATTCTTTTGAATCTCATTTTTTCACCTCCAGTCTTGCCCGCAGGGCCATTTCCCAGAGGTCGTTTTGGTCCGGATGTTCTATTCTTTCCAGTTTTTCTTCAAAGCTTTTAAAGAGGTCTTCTTCCAGGATCATCCCCACGTCCCGGATTTCAATATAAGAATTTTCCTCCGCATTATATTCAACTGCAAGATTTTTTATCTCATTTATTACCTGTTCTTCGTTTTTCCCAAGTTTGTTCCCATCAACAAATCCCCTTACTTCCAGCAAAGGCATTGCATTATCAGGCAGGACACCCATCTTCCTTTTTACCTTTCCGACAGGATCTTCATCCTCGAAAGGACTTATTTCTACCGAGACTTGTTGAAAAAATCTGCTTTTCAACTCAATTTCAACCGGTCCTTCCCCCGGTTGCAAAAGATTAACCTTCCGGGGCCCCCTCTCCCGCCGGGTAACGGAAACCGGAGAGCCGGAGTAAATGAAAGAACCTCCACCGGAGATTTCCCATATCCTTAACTCGGAGTGGAAATGACCTGCGAGAACATAATCCAGGCCCAGCCCCTCAAAATAAGATAGGCGAACGGGAAGGTAGCGGCTTCCCCCCTCGTCCCCAAAATCTTTTCGCTGAAAGAAAGCATCAAGTAATTCACCATGGAAAAGAAGTACCTGGGAAGCCTGATTACTTCCCTTTTTAATTTTTCGCAGGTAACGCAATAATTCCGGTCCTTCTAAGTCAGTAAAAGGAAAACCCCAGATTTTTAAATCCTCCAAGTCTAGAGGTTCTTCTAAATTTCGGAAAACATGGACGCTATCGCCGAAATAATAACCCTTTCCAAAAACTTCCCTGTCGTGATTTCCTGGAATGAGAAGGATTTTAAAGCCCCTACGGGAGAACAAATTACTTATCCGGGGACGTAATTGTTCACCAATATTTTCCGTATCAAAAAGATCTCCGCTGATTGCAAGCAGGTCAATCTTTTCTCTTTCCGCTATTTCTAATATTTCCTCGAGAGCCTGCCAGCGCTCATCATCCGGTTCACGCAGGTGGACATCTGCAGTATGTAAAATCTTCAAAAAAACACCCCCTATCCTATATTATCGAATTCGTCATTTCTCCCTATATCCCCTGTAAAAACCCCTGCAAAAAACCCATTTATATTTTCCAATAATTTTGATTTTCTATCATATTTTTATCACAATTATGACTTATAATTTTAAGCAGTTAAAGCAAACACAAAAAGGAGGTTTAAAATAACATGCGTAACAAAAAGCTGATATTCCTTCTGGTTTTGCTTCTTGCTGTTGGGTTCATCGCCATGGCCGGTTGTGGTGCACCACCCGAGGAAGACTTCGATATGGAAGAAGATCCCTTTGCCGATCCTGACGCTGGAGATGATCCCTTCGACGATCCGGACCTTGGTGACGACGATGATACCGGCGGATTTTAGTAAGTAAAAGACAAAACCCCCTTCTTGGGGGTTTTGTTATTGGCCTCAAAAAACTCTTAGAGAAACTTCACAAAATCAACACAAATACCCTTTACAATTAAAGGTGAATTATGACACCCCATAATTTATGTCCGGGTAACCTCTCCTTTTACCCGGACCCCTGCCGGTTTTGCAACATTCCGGCTTAACTTGAAGAAACGGGCCCTTTTCAGGGTCCGTTTCTTTTTGCACGGGTTTTTCTAAAAAATATCTTGTCAAAACAAACAAAAAAAGGAGCCTGTTTAAAGGCTCCCATAATTATTAGGTATTTACTTTGTTAAAGCCCATTATATTTTCTATTAACTATCTTCCGCTTACATGACCGGCTATGAAACAGGGATCAGCTCCAGCAACAGCAGCACCAAATCCGGCTCCGCTTAATCCGTGTGCTGAAGGAATTCCCCCAACATTTCCACTTACATGGTCTGCTAAAGTTTTAGGATCTTCCTGAGATACAAGACCTCCGAAAGTCCTGCCATCAACCCCATGCGCTGCGGGCATTCCAGCTGCCAAAACAGTTACTGCAAGGGAAAAAACCATTACTACTAAAACCAATAAAATCATTAACTTTTTCATTATTTTACCTCCTCCCTCATTAAATAAAGGGTTTTTCTTTATTACCACCCTAACCCTGGAAAAACAGGTGAGGGAAAGTAACCCAACAAAAGATTTTGTTTTGTGTGTGTTAGTTTTTTTCCTTTTTTAAGAGAATTTAATCTCGCAAATACTTACATAATTATACCATTATCAGGAATGATTGTCAGTTATAAATAGGTTTCATTGGGGTTGTTTTAAGGTTGTAATCCTTGTTCAATCCGAATTCCTCCCTCTTTTTACTGTTAAAAACCACCGAAAACAAAGACCGGCCAAAGGCCGGCCTTAATTCAGCCGCTTACAGTCAGGGGCTAAAATTAAACTGGAAATTCATCGCTGACCGCTTTATTTTATTTTCCCCGGGAGTTAATCTTTGTTTTTTTATTCCCGCTCTTGCATCATTTTTCAAACAACTCTAATTGCAAACTCCGGGCAATGGGGGGCACAGTAACCACAGAGGATACATTTATCCCGGTCCACCTCGCATTTTTCTTCTATCAATTCCAGGGCCTCACTGGGGCAGTATTCAATACAGGTTCCACAGCCAGTGCAGAAATTTAATATTTTCAGTATCTTCTCGGGCCCTGCTGTCCTTTCCAGCATTTCCTGATTTATTTCTCCCTTCAGGAGTCCAATATTTACCTCCACTTCTTCAGCGCTGGCCATTCCAATCGCCAGCACCTCTATGCCAGGTACGGAAAGCGCATATTCTACTGCCTCTTTTCTCTCTCCCATAAGGTTGCCCCCTCCGAATACCTTCATAGCATAAAGGGGTTTCCCGACCTTATTAACCCTGGCAATTGCTTTTTCCATCTCCACCCGGTTCCCCTGCAAAATCCCCATACCAGCAAGGTTAATTATGGGAAAAACAATATCAATTTCCTCTCTTTCCGCAGCAGCATTGACTACCGGGACCGCATGAGTGGCTATTCCAACCCTGCCGATAATCCCCTTTCTCTTGTAATCATGTAAGCATTCCAGAGCTCCTTTTCTCTCCCGGAAAACATCTGGAGTTGCCCGGGGAGCATGCAGGTGAAAAATATCGATATGGTCAACTTCCATTTTATCCAGGGCTCCTTTTATGGCTTCTTCTTTTTCCGCGTATCCTTTAGCGTGAGATTTAGTTGCAAGAAAAATTCTCTCTGTCCTATCCTTTATTGCTAGGCGAATGTGTTCATAGGTCCGGTAGGATTGTGCGGTATCAATAAAGTTAACCCCTTTATCTATGGCTGTTTTAATTACTTCCGCTCCTTTATCGGGGGGCATATCTCTCTGCAGTGGTCCCATTACAAGACTGCCAAAACAGAGCTGGCTCACCCTGAGATCAGGTCCCCAATCAATAATTTTCACGGCTAACACCTTCCTTGTTTGGTTTTGAAAATTTTCACAAGATCAATCTGAGTTTTCCGAATTCATTTTTAGAAGGTACTCATTTTTTTCCAGGCAGAAAAAATTCTCCTTGATCAGCCGGGCCCGGGGATAAATGCCATCCCCGTACTCGTACTGGTACTGGGTTACAAAGAAAAAACTTTTGCCCTCGCTATCTCTACCCAGTTCCACCTTGGCTGCCCGGCCCAGATTCTCGTTAGAATAGAGATAAATCCTATCCTGCCATTCATCCGAGACTGAACTTTCCTCTCTTAACTGCCATCCCTCTTCCGGAAAAATCCATTCCGGGTCAAAAACTTTTTCTCCGAGATCCTTCGTTTTTTCAGGGTCCACCTGGGAAAATCTCACATAGGCATTCTCGTTTATCTCTCCATTCCAGGAATAATAAAACCAGACTTCCCCTGGTTTGGTAACTGGTTCCATGGGGCTGGGATAATAGGTTTTTTTCCCAATTTCTTCGTCAATAAATAGTCTTGCTTCAATTTCTTCCTCCATACCTTCAATTTGAATGGAGAAGGTTTTTTCTTCAGGCCATTCCTGTGAATTTTCTCCTGTTTGTGCATGATTACATCCTTGCAGGCTGATCAGCAGGACAGAGAAAATCAAGAAAAAAGTTATAAATTTGTTGTTCACTTCCAGGTAACCTCCACCAGAAAAATTATTTTAAACTCCAAAACTTATTTTTTCTGCGAAGCAGTAATTACTCCAGGCCAAATCTTTTAAGAATTTCAGAGTTATGCTCCCCGAGTTCTGGGGCAGGGGCTCTTTGATCGCTATCGTGGAGAGAAGAAATTTTGATTGGATTGCCGGCGGCTTTTACCGGCCCCAGGTCAGGGTCCATTATATCAACGAGCATTTTGCGGGCTTCCAGTTGCAGATCAGAGAAAAGTTTGTCAACAGAATTAATTGAACCATTGGGAATTCCATTTACCTCGAGGAGAGTCCTTAATTCTGCCGCTTGATACGCGCCCAGCAATTCATCAAGAATTGGCTTTAATTCCCTGTAATTATCGGTTCGCAGGGCATTGGTCTTAAATCGAGGATCTTCTATTAAATCTTCTCGCCCCATGGTCCGGCAAAAACACCACCACAAATTATCATTCCCTATTGCGATAATAACCCAGTCATCTTTTGCCTTAAAGGCTTCAAAGGGGGTTATTGAGGGGTGCCTTGTCCCCAGAGGTCCTGGTGGTTTTCCATCAACAAAATACCGGGCTATTGCGTTTTCCAGGATAGCCACCATTGCATCAAACATTGCCACATCAACCCGCTGACCCTTTCCAGTTCTTTCCCGGGCGAATAAAGCTGTGCTTATTCCCAGGGCAGTAAAAAGGGCAGCGTTAATATCACCAATGGACATACCCACTCGAACCGGGGGGCCATCGGGATCTCCAGTAATACTCATGATTCCGCTTCTTCCCTGCACAATCATGTCATAGGCTGCTTTCTCGGATTCGGGCCCGGAATAACCATAACCCGATGAACTGGCATAAACCAGGCCGGGATTGATTTCTCGCAGTCTTTCATAACCAAATCCCAATCTATCCATTGTTCCGGGTTTAAAGTTTTCTACCAGGACGTCCACCTGGGGTACCATTTCCAGGAGCCTTTTCCGGTCTCTTTCTTCTTTAAAATCCAGGACGATACTTTTTTTCCCCCGGTTTAAGCTGATAAAATAGACGCTTTTACCCTTGAGAAACGGCCCATAATGGCGGGCATCATCCCCTATTTCGGGTCTTTCTACTTTTATTATCTCTGCCCCCAGATCAGCCAGGAGCATTGTGCAAAAGGGTCCCGCAAGAACCCTGGTCAGGTCAAGAACTACAATATCTTCCAGCGGTTTTTTGTCCAAAAAAAGCCCTCCCTGCATCCTGATTTATAGATAATAAACTAAAAATTTAATTTACCCTTTTAAGTTCCGTCAAACCGAATCATTTCAACTAGCCCTAACCGTGCATCGAAAAAAAGCATTCTGTTGCGTATTAATTCTCCCTCTCCGAGGATGATTTTTACTACCTCCTGGGCCTGCCAGGCAGCAACCATGGCTGGGGTAGCAGAAGGGTTACCCAGTTCTTCTTCACTGAATTTATCCGGGATTTTTTCCTGATGGATGGGGTAGATCTCTTCCAGACCCCGGTCGCCGGGAAAAATGGTCATCACCTGGCCGCAATATCCACCAATGGCTCCGTGAACCATTGGGATTTTTAGTTTCCGGGATATTTCCTGGAGAAGAAGCCGGGAGGATAGGTTATCAAGGGCATCGCAGACCACCTCACACCCCGCAAAAAAATCAATACCATTTTTTTCTCTTAGCTCTACCTTTACCCCAGAAAACAAAACCCCGCTATTTACCGTTTTTACTCTCTGTGCAGCTGCTCCTACTTTACTCCGCCCAAGATTATTTTCCCGGGAAAAAATCTGCCGATTTAAATTATTATCCTCAAAAATATCCTTATCCAGGACCACCAGTTCTCCCACACCCATCCTGGTTAAAAGTTCTATCAAAAAACCTCCCAGCCCTCCCGCTCCCACAATTCCAACTTTGGCTTTTAATAATTTGAGCTGACCCGAAATTCCAGTCGTTCCGTAATTGCGAAGGTACCTGGCAGGGAGGATATCCAGTTCAAGGGATTTTATCTGAATTGCTCTGGGGCCAACATTAAACTGTTCCGCTAGTTCCAGTTCTTTATTTACTGCCAAAATTTTGACTTCTTTTCCAGCTATTTTTACTTTTTCTGAGTTCTTTTTTAGTACTTCCTCCAGTTTCATTGAAGCACCCCCTGGTTAAATATTTATACTTTTTTAAACCATTTCCTCCTCTGTAGACCCTATGCCGGTGAACATAACGGAAAAACCCTACTCCTATATGAACCGGACAACTTCTTTGACCTTCTCTTCTTTTTAGCACTAAAGCTGGCAGGTCTTTCTCCAGAAATCGGGAATGAAATTGTTGAGGATAAAAAACCTGCAGGCCTTGCTTTCGCCATTTTCTTAAGCCCAGGGCAAAAGAACCAGGTTGGAAACGTACTGATAGAGATGAAATCCCCACCATAAAATCCTTTTAATAACAAGAAAGGGAGTTTTCTATGTTTCGCCCAATGGTCTCATCAATCCTTATACTCCTCTTAATATCGGCAGCTTTTTCTCCCGTTGTTTTTACCGCTGAACAACCGGAAAAAAGAGAACTTGAATTTTCTCGAGAATACCCTGCTTCTTTTTTTGTAGTTTATCAGGAACTTTTCAACCCCGATAATTTTTCTCTACTGGGAAAACTATTAACAGTTTTCCTTAAAGAAAAAGATCGGGGGTTTATTTTTCTTCCCCGGGAAAACAAATCTTTTTCCGTTCAAAGCCGCAGTACCATTCAACCCCAAAGCACACTTACAATACATACCTGGGGAAACAATAAGTTTTCTTTCTCTGCGGATTTAGTCCTTGAAAAAATTATAACCTTTCCCTGTTCAGTTGAAACCATCATCCAGTATACGGAAAAAGAAAACACTGTTCTGGCTCAGGCAAATGTATACTATTCCCTTCCGGCAGGAATTGAAATTACCAGCCAGGTTTTTAAAACGATAACCGGAGATGATTACATTAAAAACGAACTCCAGAAATTTTTGGAAGAACTCCATGAAATAACTGGAATTCTGGGAAACCTTGCCCAGGAAACCTGGCTTGAAGTTGCAGAAAATACAGATGATTTAGATACCGTTTTCCCCGTTTCCTTCACACCAGCAGAAATAGAACTGGTAACAGAAATTATTACAAAAATTGGGACAGCGGAGAATAATAATCCCTAATTTTTTTGGTCACTTTTTTTCTCCCCCTAACCCCAGATAACACCACCCAGGGCCCCAAGCATAGCCCCAAAAAAACTGCTGGCAAGATTAACACCATCATTATTCAACCAGTTAAAACCTCTAATTTTAACTGTATTGTTGCCACAGGAGTGGACGGGTATTTCAGTCTCTTTTCCGCAGATTTCACAGTAATACATCGCCTGCCTGGTGGCTCCAAGGAAACTGTCCAGCAAAGCCCCTAAAGTTCCCCCTAAAAGGGCTGCGCCGATTACCCAGAAGTGGTTTTTAAAGTTTGCGGTCTGAATAAAAAGGCCTACAAGGGCGGTAAATCCAATTAGGAGAGAGGCCGCAACTGAAGCCAGGAAACCTGCCCGGGTAATTCCCCCGCTTGTTCCGGGGGGAACCCGGTCACCGTTGGTAATCAGCCGGGGAGTTTTCCTGCTTAAAATGCCCAGTTCTGTAGCCCAGGTATCCGCATTGACTGTGGCCATTGCCCCCAGGTATGCTCCAAACCATAAAGGACTGGCAAAGAGAGCGCTAAAAATTGCAAGGGCGGCGCCCAGGCCCCCGTTGGCCAGGGTTTGAGCCAGGTCCCGGGTTTCTCCTTTGGCAAATTTTTTTGCTGTTTCTTCCTTTTCATATCTTCGGTACCTCGAAAGAAGGGAAGAAGAAATAAAAAAAATTGCCAGAAGGGAAAACCAGAGCCACCCCCCAAAACTTATGATAACAGTTCCGACAAGTATTGCTCCCCAGAACCCGCTTGGGGAAAGAGATCTTTTCTTGTAAGCTATCAGGGCAATAATTAAGCTGGTTGTTATAGCCAAAAAAATATTAACCTGCATGTTTTAACCTCCTACAAGGAAAAAAAGAAGAAGAGCTGTTCCCAGAGGGACAAAAAGGTTGTCCCACCCCGAGCGAAACAGGGCTTCCAGGATTGTTGCTCCCAGTGCAGTAAGTAAGCTTATATAAAACACTTCTCCCGGGCTCTGGGAGAAGGAAAAAATCAAAATCAAAACCAGGATAATAAAACTTGTTACCAGCATCACCAGGGATCCAACCCAGGTTTTAACATGTTGAATTACAGGGATTCTTCTCTTTCCCCATTTTTTCCCAACCATTGCAGCCAGTCCGTCACCCCAGGCCATTACCATTATCCCCGCGGCCAAATAAATAAAATTTCCTTCTCCCCAGAAAAGAAAGACCAGAATTAAAAGCGAAAGAGCATAAAAAACTGTTCCCAGGGATGATGACGAATTCCCTTCCATGGCTTTAAAAATCCTTTTCTTGCCGGATAGGTAATTTATACCCACAAAAGTTGCCGGGGGCAAAAGAGCCCATGCTCCAGAATCAATTAAAACCCGGGCAAAAAATATCCAGTGTCCTACCCCGATGTGGATGAACTTCCTGGTAATGGCAGGATTTACAAGGCCCTTTATTCTCAGTGCTTCTGATATACCGATCAGGAAAAAGACAAAAACAAAAGAAAAAAATACTCCTATTAGATCATGCATGCTGCCACCCCGAATTCTTTTAAATTTTTCCTTCGACAAAAATCCTTATATCCCTCTCTCCTTTACCACTTTAAAGCTTTCTACTTAGCAGGAAAAAGCGCTAGTTATCAAGAAACTTATATTAAGTAAACAATTATATTTAACAGAAAGGGGGAAGAGTAGATGAGCAGTCATACAAAAATAATCGAAGATAAAGCTCACCACTACAGAATCTTAAAAATGCCCGTTTTCCGAAAAACTCCCGGGGTAATATTCGACCTGGTTCCCTTAGGTTTAATCCCTAATATTAGTGCAATAGACCGGGTTATCCATTCCAGCGAAGCCTTTTCGCCCGGTCCAGTGGGGAATGTAGAGCGGCCCTGGTACATGCACACTCATCAGGCAGACAACCTTGTTGTTCTCCAGGGAGTTCGCTTTGTAGAACTATATTCCATGAAAACCGGGGAATTGGAAAAATTTGAAGTCGGACCCGATTATATCAAAAAAAACGGCGAACCATTCTATGAAGGTGGCTGCATGCTTACCTGGCCCACCAACGTTTTTCACCGGATTATTTCTGGACCCCAGGGCTCTGCTTCCATTAATTTTGCAAGCCACCGCGAAGGAATAGATATGAGGACAAATTTTAATATTTACGAACTGGACCAAAAAACCGGAAAATTCGATGTCCTTCGGTATGGACATGAAGATCAGGATTTTGACAAAAACTCAAAAACCTAATAGTAAATTTTGCAAAGGAGTAGCAAAGAAGAGATTTCTTAACCAAATCCTTTTCTTTTATTGGGGAATTTCCAGTAGGGAAATATTATATGATAATCCACTTTTGGGGAACTGTCCTAAAAGAAACATTTGAGATTGATTAAGGTATTAACAACTTGGCAGACTGGTTTTACTCTAGATCCGCCTGAAAGCGTTGAAATATTTGAAGTAACCATGGGAATACAAAACAATAGAAGCATGTCCCTGTTCTGTGCTCCGGGAGACAATTGCTCCTGAAAGGGAGTAACCATAAGATTTTAGGAAATAGAACAAAACAACAGAGCAAAAAATTGAAATAAAAAAACCGGGTCCTGCAGTTTATTTACCACCGGCCCGGTTTTATCTTATTTTCTATCCTGTTGATACCCATCTCCCGACCAGGGAAGCAACCTTTTCCGGGAATTTTTCCCGGAAAAACCCGTAATACATTAATTCTTCTTTGCTCCGGATTGCTACTTCAACCTGTTCTTTCTCCCGGTGATAATCTGCGTCGCTGATCCGCTTATCAGCATAGTTTTCTAAAAGCCCCGAAGAGCCTGAACCCTGGTCAAACTGCTGTTTTTCCCTCCAGGCAACATCACTGAGCTCATCTGTATAGCACTCTCGCAAAATCCACTTGTCCACACCTTCTTCGTCACCCTTTAACTTCCATTCCAGGGGATAATTCATAACTCTTTCCACAAGGTGTTGAGCCAAAAAAGGTAGGCGGCATTCCATGCCAAAAGCAGCATTCATCCGGTTAACCCTTTCCAGGCCGGTTCCATGCATTTTCTTTACCAGCTTATGCAGTTCGTTGTTTATTTTTTTGCTGCTTTCAATATCCTTAAGGTAATCATAGCCAGCAAAAATTTCGTCAGACCCTTCCCCGGTAAGCATTATTTCCATTCCATGTTCTCTGGCCAGCCTTGCCGCCAGGTAGTTTGGAATTGAAGAACGGACAAAAGCAGAATCAAAGCTTTCCAGGTGGTAAATTACCCAAGGGACAACTTCCAGCATTTCTTCAAGATCATAGGTGTAAACATGATGGCGGGCTCCGATCCTTTGGGCAACTTCCTTCGCAAACTGGATATCCTCGCTTCCCTTTATCCCGACAGTGAAAACGTCCACCGGCTTATTATATATTTCTGCCGCTATACAGGCAACAACACTGCTATCCAATCCACCGCTCAAATAAAGGCCCCAGCGCTTATCGGTCTGGGTCATTTTCCCAACTTCCTCTTTGAGAATATCCCGTAATTTCTTCTTTTCCTGTTCTAGTGAACCAATTTTAGGGCCTTTGTGCTGATCGGGCCACTTGAAATAACGGGTAAACCCCCGGGCAGGGTGATAATAATGCCCGGGAGGAAATTCGTCAATCTCCCCACCAACATCTAACAGGGCTTTAAATTCGGGAGCAAAGAAAAAAGCCTCACCTTTTCTGCTGTAATATAGAGATTTAACTCCCATCCGGTCCCGGGCCAGAATGTAATCATCAATCCCATTCCAAATCGCCAGGATGAATTCACCCTCAATATCGTGGAGCATTTCAGGACCTGTTTCCAGGTACATTTTCTCCAGTTCTTTCTTCTCAAGGAGTTCTCCGGTCTCTTTAGCCCGGCAGTAACCTTCAAGGACAATAGGAATTCCGGGGTAACCATCTAATTCCTCAGTGGACATGGTTCCCAGGGAATAACCTTTTCCTTTCCGTTTCGTAATTTTTTCTCCCCGGTATTTAAGGGAAGCTGCTAAATCATTCAGTTCATCATCTCCATTAGGAGATTGGAAAACTCCAATAACCCCTGACATTTTTTTACCTCCCTATTATTTTCTTGGTTTTTTAAGTTGAATGAAACTTGAATCAGTCTCCCTGCCGGAGTTATGATTTTTTAGCCAAAAACAAATCCCTCCGGGAGAAAGGAGACTGAAACCTGTGAATATTTTTCTCGGGGAAAAACTTTTTTCCCCTTCCTGTTCTCGAGAAAAAGAACCTCCTCCAGAATCTTGCTTTTTACTCTTGCTAATTAATTTTACTGTTTTTCAGGCCCCGGGTCAATTTTTCTAAATTTCGACTAAAACTCCTTAAGAGAGTCTGCCTTTTATCACCTGATAACCTGTAAACAATATACCCCTTAACTCCCTCAGGCTCTACAATGCTCTTCCCGGCACCTTTTTAAATAAGCAAATTACCCGCAGGAAATTTCCTGAAGGTAATTTTTCTTTTCTTCTTCCCTTTTCAACTACTGCTTCTCCGCCATTTCAACTACTTCGTCAAAGGAAATAAGAATATTTTCAATGTCAAGCATAATTACAAGCCTTTCATCATAACGGACAATGCCCTGGATAAAGGAAGAATCGATTTTTACAATTTCCTGTGGGGGAACATTAATGGCTTCTTTTTCCACATCTATTACCTCGTTAACCCGGTCAACGAGAAACCCGAGAGAACGGTCATTAATATTTACAACAATAATCCGGGTTTGTTTATCCATTTTTTTCTCTCCCAGAGCAAAACGTTTTCGCAGGTTAACAACTGGGATAACATTCCCTCTTAAATTTACGATCCCCTCAATATATTCTTCGGCCTGGGGAACTTTGGTCAGGGATATTTCTTTCATTCTCTGGATCTCTTCAACCTTTAAGATGTTGATACCGTATTCCTCTTCAGCTAACTGAAATGTAATCAACTGCAGGTTTCCATACTGGTTCACATTAAAAACCTCCCTGAGGAAAATAATTTGAACTAACCTGGGGGTTCTCTCTTTTAGCCATAACTCTCAATATTTTTACCAGCTGAAGGTAAACGGGGTGTCTGCAGGCCTCTCCAGTTATTCCAGTGCCTCCTGCGGGCTCATTGGTTCTTTGTAAGGCCGGCCATTTGTTATAACATCAAAAACATCGATAATTTAGGAAAAAATTCCCGAAGCTTTTTTCTCTTCAATATCTTCCTTTTACAATTCCATCTTCTGGACAAAATAATACCTGGCATGGTTAATAATTAAATCATTAATACCGCTCTGGTTATCCTAAAATAATTTGTTTGTAGGATTAACACTGTATTTTATTTATTCTCTTTCAATTATTTAATTACAAACTGGTTGACAATCTCATCGAGTTCATCAGCCAGTTCTTTCAACCCCTGGCTGGATGCTGAGAGTTCCTGGCTCGCGGAAGCATTATCAGTGGCAACTTCACTGAGCCCTTCGGTTGTTTTGATAACTTCATCGACAGAAGCTGATTGTTCTTCAGAAGCTGCTGCAACATCCCTGGCGAGTTCCGCCATTTTTTCTACCATTTTTACTACCTCTTCGGTGCTACTGGATTGTTCTTCTGTTGAGGCTGAGGCGTCCTCAATCAGGCTGGAGATTTTTTCTACAGCTTCTTTTACATGTTCGCTCTGTTCTATCTGGGCTTCCATAGCATTGGTAATTACTTCGATTCTTCTGGCAACTGCCTGCACCGCGTTGAATATATCCTGGAAAGCTTCACCCGCGTCCTGGACCGAAACAGTTCCCTTCTGGACTTTTTCGCTGCCTTCTTTACTGGTTTCTACTGCATTCTTGACTTCTTTTTGGATACCCTTGATCAACTCGGAGATATTTCCTGTAGCTTCCTGGGAACGGTCGGCAAGATCGCTAATTGAGGAGGCAACTACAGCAAATCCTCTACCGTGCTCGCCCGCCCTGGCGGCCTCAATGGAAGCATTAAGGGCTAACAGATTGGTTTGTTCTGCTATATCATCAATAACCTCGACTATCTCTCCTATTTGCCCCGCGGAATCTCCAAGGCCGTCTACAACTTCGGCGAGTTTTTGAACTGCCTCATTTATTTCTTCCATTTCTGCAACCGTACTCTTTACCTGCTCCTGACCTTTTTGAGTTGTGGATAGGGTTTTTTCTACCTCGTCGTTGGTAGCCTGCATCTCTTCTCCAGCATTTTTAACTCCGCTGTCCATTTCCTCGGTTGCCGTCCCCACTCTACTCGCTTCTTCAGAAATCTGTTCAATATTTTTGGCCACTTCCTGGATGGACTTATTTAGCTCCAAAATGGCCTGGGATACATTATCTGCATTACCCGAGGTTTCCTGAATATTATCTGAAACTTCCTGGATTGAAGAACCCATTTCCTCCATTGTTGCCGATAGTTCTTCAACGGAACCGGCCTGGTTTTCTGCACCCGAGGAAAGCTGTTGCGAAGAAGCGGATATATTATCTGTGGCTTCGGATACCTGGCCCGAAGCACCCTGAACTTTTTCCATGCTTTCCCGCAGGCTTTTGGTTAAAGCATTAAAACTGTGGGCTAATTTCCCAATTTCATCTTCATTTTTCAGGTCGATATTTACAGTTAAATCGCCTTCTTCTCCTTTGCCCATTAGTTTTACGAGTTTCTTTATGGGATTGGTAAGGGAATTCCCCATGAAAAGGCTTACTCCCGTAACAACCAGGGCAGCGATTAAACCTATCAAGAGCGCCTGATTCCTTAAAGAAACAAGACCTGCGAAAGCTTCTGCCTGGTCTATCTCAACAATTAAACCAACTGGTTCATCGCCCATCAGGGTTACTTCCAAATGACCCAAAACAGGTTCCCCTCTATATTCCAGATATTCTGCGGTAGTAGAAAAGTTTAAGTCCCCCTGGCGGATGGGTTGAGCTAAAATCCCGATTGCTTCGGTATCTATAGTGGCGCTTAGAGCACCTTCCCGAGTATAATCACCGATCAGGGTATTGGTCATTAAAAGACCATCAGCGTTAACCAGGTAGGCATTCGCCGTCTCGCCCAGTTCATCCAATCCCTCATGAACCAGGGCATCAATATCTGCTCCCGCAAAACCAATTGCCATTACCCCAACAACATCACCCCTAATCCCTTCGGAATAAACAGGGTGGGAAATAACAATAACGTCTTCGTTAACTACATCCGAATAAAATCTGGAGTCCCAGCCCAGGTTACCTCCTAAAGCTTCCTGGAAATAATCCCGTCCCCCGAGCTCCGCCCCAAGAATTGCTTCATGACTTGAATAGACTGCTGTCCCATCAGGATCCATCAGAAAAATAAAAGTAAAACCATACTGTTCCTGGACCCTGGGAACAAATGAATCAAGAACTTCCTGTCTTTCTTGCCACCAGTAAGCGTGGATGTCATAATCATCATCCGCAAGGATATTCATACTCTGGTATATGTCCCTGGTTGTGGACAAAACCCTGATGTCTGCTTCCCTCTCGGAAAAATAGGCTTCAATTTGCCTGTCAACTAACCCTCCAAACATTCCCAACCCCGAATAGATCTCTTCCCTGATGTTATTCTGGGCTGTTTGATAGCTTAAAACCCCGATGAGGGTAAGAGGAATAAGACCCATAATTAGAAATAACAACAATAACTTAATCCGCAGGCTCAATTTCCTAAACATTTCTATCCCCCTAACAAATATTTGCTGGTTTTTTCCTGTCTGGTCGCATTTAATGAGGCGGCCCCTCTTAGACTAACCGACAAACCTAACATTTCCAGTCTAATTTTTCTATCGGTTTATATTCAAAAACTTTTAACCTGATTTCTATAAAAAAAAATTGAATATACACATTTTATTCTGTTTTATATCGAAAAACTAAACGCCCCCCGTAAAGGGGGGCGCAGCCTTTTTATTCAGTTTCAGTTGTTTTTTTAGTCGATGAAACCTTCTTCCTGCAGCCAGATTTCAGCTACTTCATCGGGTTCATAGCCTTCAATATCTACCATCCCATTTAGTCTGCTCATGGTTGGGGTATCAAGTTTTTCGGCGATGGGAGCGAGGATTTCTTCAATTTCGGGATACTGTTCCAGGACTTCAGCCCGAATAACCGGGGCGGCATTGTAAACCGGGTGGTAAAACTTATCGTCTTCCAGATTTACCAGCCCAAATGCCTCGATCCGGCCGTCGGTAGCAAAGCCCATGGCCAGTGCTACATCACCGTCTCTAAGTGCAGCATAGGTAATACCCAGATCCATAATCTGCACGCCATCAAAGTGGAAACCGTAGTGCTCGGTAAGTCCTGGATAACCATCATCACGGATTGAGTATTCGTGGTTGCTGGCGAACTGCCAGGATCCAGGGGAAGGTGCCTCTCTTCCTTCGTTAATAGCTTCGGCCAAGTCGCTAATGGTTTCGATACCCATTTCTTCAGAAACTGATTTCCTCATCATTATGGTATAGGTATTGTTCATCGGGGCATAGCTAAGCCATACCAGGTTGAAGCGCTCGTAATCTTCTTCCTTGACCACCTGATAGCACTCTTCAGGATCGGTAATGGCTTCGGCATAACCCAGGTGGGTAATCAGCGCAGTTCCAGTGTACTCCCAGCACAGGTCAACCTCACCAATCTCCTGGGCTTCCCGGAGAACAAGGGTTCCACCAAGATTGGTTTCATCGCGGACAGGAATTCCATGTTCTTCCAGAATCCGGATTGTTATCTGGCCAAGAATGAGCTGTTCGGTAAACTCCTTGGAACCAATCACCACCTCATCAGCATTAACTGATTGCACGGAAAGGAATGGAACCAGCAAAAACACCAGCACAAAAGCCAACACACCGGATTTCTTCAACATGCTTTTTTCCTCCTTTTTGATTGATTTTAACCATTTTTATTTATTGGTTAAATTTTAAACCTTTTTCTGCCCTTTTAATTTCCCCAACATTTTCCTGCCTTATTCAGCCAGACTAGGACCAGCGAACCAGGTTCTTTTCTATCCTTCCAATGATGTAGTCCAAGAGGATTGCAAGAAGGGCACTTAGAGCCGCACCGGTAAAGGTGACCATTTCGCGGCGGACCGATATTCCGGTGACAATCATGTCCCCCAGCCCTCCCGCACCGATAAAGGTAGCCAGGGTCGCTGTTCCCACGTTAATTACTATCGCTGTCCTGATACCGGCAATAATTATCGGGTAGGCTATGGGAAGCTCTATTCTGGAAAGGACCCGCCAGGGGCTCATACCCATTCCTTTAGCAGATTCAACTACCTCGGGCTGAACACTCATAATTCCGGCAAAAGTATTGCGAAGGATGGGCAGGATCGAATACAGCCACAGGGCAAAAACAGCGGTATTAAACCCCAGGCCCAAAAAGGTAAAAAACAGGGCCAAAATTGCCAGGCTGGGTACAGTCTGCCCAACGTTAACAACGTTTTCAATTACTTTGCCGACATAATAGAAGCTGGGCCGGGACAGCATAATTCCTACAGGAACTCCCACTGCAATGGCACCAAGCATGGAAACGAAAACCATCAAGAGGTGTTTTTCCATGGAGCTTATGATGAAATCATAGGTCAGCATACGGGCAACCATCGAGTCAGTGGGGTTTTCCACAACGTAGATTACCACGCCAATACCCATTCCAACCAGTAATATCGGGACAATGAGGAATTTCAGAATTCTATTTAGCACTTTTGTCACTCCTTACCTGGTCGAGTAAGGTATTGAGTGTCAAGGTGCCGCGGAATAATCCATCTGCATCTACAACGGGAACGTACCCTTCCCCAATTTCCAGCATTACAGAGAGAGCGTCGTTAAGTGTAGCATCGTCAGTAACATTGTCCGGGACTTCTTCCATTAAGTCCTCTGCTTTTTCACCTTCTTTTTCTTCAATTGCTCTTCTGCCAATTATTCCTTTTAGATACCCTTTTTCATCTATTACCATAACAGTTGAAATAACCGATTCTTCTATTCTCTCTTTTATCTCTTCTCTTGGAGTATCGAGAGGAACTCCCCAATGTTCTTCTTCCAGGATTTCATGGGCCCTGATCAGGTGGAGGCGCTTGATTGAGCGGTTTCTCCCCACAAGGTTGGCCACAAAATCCCCAGCAGGTTCACTCAGGATTTTTCCTGGTTCATCATACTGAATCAGTTTGCCTTCCCGGAGCACGGCAATCCTGTCACCCATTTTGATGGCCTCGTCTATATCGTGGGTTACAAAAATGATGGTTTTATTAAGTTCTCTCTGCAGGCGCAAAAACTCATTCTGCAGGCGAGAACGGGTTATCCTGTCAACTGCAGCGAAAGGTTCATCCATCAGCATAATTGGAGGATCAGCTGCGAGGGCCCGGGCGATACCAACTCTTTGCTGCTGGCCTCCGCTGAGACCTGAAGGATAGCGCCCCCCGTGTTCCCGGGGGTCCAACCCGACCAGCTCTAATAATTCCGCTGTCCTCTTTTTTATCTTTTCTTTCGGCCATTTTTTCTCTTTGGGAACTGTAGCTACATTATCATTAATGGTCATATGGGGGAAAAGCCCGATCTGCTGGATTACATAGCCTATGTCCAATCTCAATTTAATCGGGTTCATCTTGCTGGTATCCTGACCATCAACATATATTTTACCGTCGGTGGGTTCGCAAAGCCGGTTAATCATTTTCATGGTTGTTGTTTTTCCGCAACCCGAGGGTCCAACCAGAACACAGACTTCTCCTTTACCCACCTCAAGATTTAATTTATTTACTGCGAGTCTGTCCATTCCCGGGAATTGCTTGGTCAAATTTTCAAGACGGATCATGGTTCAACCTCCCTTATCCCGATCTATTCTCGGCCAGCAACATGCAGGCGTCGTTCACTCCAGCCCAATATAAGGTCAAAACCAACGGCAATGATTGAAATGAAGATTGCTCCTGTTATTATCATGGGGGGGTTGGTTCGGGAAATTCCGTTGAAAATGAGCTGTCCCAAACCTCCGGCACCAATGTACGAGGCAATAGCCCCTATTCCTACAACCATTACTGTCGCAGTCCTAATCCCGGCCATAATTACCGGCAGGGCCAGGGGTAATTTAATCCTGGTTAGTTTCCTCCACTCGTTCATTCCCATTCCGGTTGCTGCTTCAATAATTGCTTTGTCGATTTCTATAATCCCCGAATGGGTATTGCGGACAATAGGTAAGAGGGAGTATAAAACAAGGGCCAGCATTCCGGTTGTGAAACCTATCCCGAAAAAGGGTAATAATAAGCCCAGCATGGCAATACTGGGAATGGTCATTAATACCTGGCAAACAATAAGAACTCCTTGTGCCAGGGTACGATTATAGGTTATTATTATTCCTAAAATAACGCCAACAGCGACGGCAATACCTACCGCCACAACAATTAAATACATATGCTCCCAGAAAAGTTCCATCACCATTGACTGGCGTCGAATAAAATAATCGATAACTTCCAATGGGTAACCCTCCCCGTTTTTGACCTGCATCCACACTTTAAAGGTTATAAAACTTTCGGATAAATGTCAAATTAGCCCAAAAACCATCATAAGCGCATATAAAGGTTTGGGTTGTTTAACAAACCAAAGGAACAAATTAGCATACCATATGGGTATTATTATTGTTATAAGTATGTTATCCTACGAATTTCAAGGAAATTGCTTATTTTTTATTAAATACCTTCTGGTTTTTTGAAGATATCAATAAAATAAGTTTCCTTTTTCACCTCCTCTATTCTTTATTCTTCCAGGGACGATCTAAACCCCCGGGCACTGCTAATGGGAATGGCGAACCACATTCCCGTTTCCGGATCATCAAGATCCCCCACAACCTCTTCCACAATCTCTGTAGCTTTATTTAGCTGTTCATCATTTTCCACAATAGTAAAAATAGTCTTATTTTTTCTTTCAGAATCCTGGGTAAGATCTGCAAAGCGGGCAAAAATTGAAATATGTTCTGCCATCACATGCCCCATTCCCATGCTATCAAGAACTGTAGCTCCAGCAATCCCCGCTTCATAAAATCGGTCCAGAATGGGAACCAGTAGCACCTCGTCATCTATAACAATTACCAAAAGCTGCCGCATCAAGACTCCTCCTTTCTCTGCCCGTTTCAGGCTATTTTTCGTGATCAGCCTTTATGGAATCTGTTTTAACCAGGGCTTTTTTAACCATGGCCGGACCAATAACTTCAAAGATAATAACCGCACCGAGAATAACCGCCATAATCTGGCCTTCAACCTGGGGAATCTGCCTTTCAGCCATAACACTCAATCCAACCGCTATCCCCGCCTGAGGAGTAAGGGATGGCCCCAGGTATTTTTGATAACCCTTAGGTAAACTTTTGCACAGACTCGACCCGAGGTAGGTTCCAATAATTTTTCCTCCAAACCGGGATACTACGTAGCCCAGTCCTAGAAGACCAACCCGAGCAATCTGGACAAGTTGAATTTTAATTCCCGCAAGGGTTAAAAAAGCAACGAGGATGGGTGTGTCAACTCGCTGCAGAACACTGAAAAAACGCTGGTACCTCTTGGAAAAATTGACCATAACCAGGCCGATGACAAGGGCGATAAACAGGGGCTGTAAACCCAGCCACAGCCCAACGCCTACCCCCAGGAAAATACTGCCCAGAGAAATTACCAGTAGCTCATTATCATTTTTCGATATCCGGTTAATCTTAACCAGGAAAAACCCCAGGGTCGCTCCGATTAGAACTGAAAGAGCAATATTGCCCAGCACCTGGGCCCAGATCGCAACCCCATTATTGTCTTCATATAAAATCAGGCTTACTGAACCCAGGATTAGTCCGAATAAAATCAGGCAGATCAGATTATCCAGGGCAACTATGGAAAGCACCGTCCGGGGAAAATCTCCCTTCAATCTGTATTCCCGGAAAATTGCCATGGTCGTGTTGGGAGCACTGGCTAAAGAAAGGATCCCCAGAATCAACCCAATAACAACCGAACCGGAAATCCAGCCAGTCAGCAGGGCAACTGCAGTAAAAGTAACCACCGATTCAGTGAAAAACACCCGGCAGAGATTACCCCACATGGAACGCAGATAGGAATACCGGAGCTCTCCTCCTATTGCCACAGCGAGAACCCCGATGGCCATGTCGTTGATGGGCTGGAGGACCTCCTGGATTTCAGTATCAATTATGTTAAAAACCGAAGGCCCGAGGAGAATTCCTGCAAAAATATAACCAGTTACGGCAGGGAGTTTGAAGTACCTGCGGGCTATTTTCCCTCCCCCTACTCCTGCAAGCAAAATTATTGCAACTGCCATAACTTCATTCATAGAAACCTTCCCTTTTGATCTTTTTGCTTATCCAAATATTATTCATTATTTATTTCCTGGTAGATTTCACCGTCAACTTCAATCAGGGTTACCTCTTGTTCTGAGCTCAAGCAAATTTTCCCCCCGGAAAAATTTTCAATGTGCCCGCCTTTGAGCCCCTGGGCCTGGATATTTCCTGAACTGTCCCTAATCTCGAGGATTGCTCCGGCCCCTCGAAAAACCAGGTTCCCCTTAACCTCTTTTATTTCCACCCGGCCCGCTCCGGTTTTTATGTCCAGGTCAATTTCTTGCGGAACCAGGATTTCTAAAAAAATGGCGTGGTCCAGTTCTGGAGAAAGCAGGTCCGGCCGGGAAATCTGGATAATAACCTTTCCTTCTCCCTGAACCGCTTCCACCTTAACCCCTTCATAGAACTGGCGGATTTCGGTTTGGTCATCTCCATAAACTTCCAGGTACCCGGTTAATTTAACCCTGTCCGTTTGCACTCCTTTAATTTGAATATCACCCTGCTGATGGTCGGTTATTACCAAAACCTCTTTAGCTTTTTCCTCGAGGGAAAATTTTTTCTCTTCCACAACTGAACAAAAACCAGGACTTGAGAACACCAGGGCCAGGAGAAAAATGACCATAATTTTCAAGGTATCACCCCCTTAACCCGAATCCATTTTTTCAATTTCCCCGAACATTTCCAAATTTCCCCTGTGGGTATCAGGATCGTAATTGGTTATTATCAGGTGGCGGGTTTTTTTATCATTGCGGTTCTGAAAACTCACCAGGTAGTTTTTGGCAAATGAAACAACCCAGAAACCCTTATTCAGGTACAATTCCCGGATCAATTTACTGTTTTTTATTACCAGCAAAAACTTCGCCGGCATTCTGTGGAGAATTTCTGCAAGGCGTTTTTGATCTTCCCCGCTGAAAGAATTTCCCGCATAAGTCGAAAAATCCGAGTCATACGGGGGATCCAGGAAAACAAAATCATCTTTTTCCAGAGAAACCTCAGCAAAAAACTCAGCAAAATCAAGGCAAAAAAATTCTGTTTTTTCCAACTGGCAATGTAATTCAGGGGAATTGAGGTATGCTATTTTCTTCCCAAAATCCTTGCGGTTATAGCTTATTCCCCCGTACGGTACGTTAAAACCTCCCCTTTTATTATACCTGAACATTGAAGAATAGCAAAATTCTCTTAAGAAATAGAACAGCGGCAAACGCAGAGAAGGATCCTCCCAGTAGTTTGTAAAGTTATTGTAGAGAAAACGAAGGTGGCTATAAAAAGCTCCTTTGAGAGCGCTCTCAATATTATCCAAAAAATCTTTTCCCGGGAGGGGTCCTTTCTCTTCAGAAAGGCGCTCCATCCTTCTCAATTTGCGATAGACACTTTCTTTAATATTTCTTTCCAGGTTGGCCCGGGGATATTCCCGGCCCGGTGCAAGAAATTCCTTAAAAAGGGAAAGGGAGTGGATATTGGGCTCGAATTTCTCCATAATTGTGTTGGTTGTTCTCTCCCAACCCTGGGGCCCGGGTTGGTTTAAAATCAAATCTTTTTCCAAAAAATCAACTGCAGTAAGCCTTTCCTCTATTTCCTTCCACCTTTTCCAGATTTCTTGCAGGCATTCTAAAAACGGTTCGGTGTTATCCCGGAGGCTGGTATATAGATTAATCAGTTCAGGTGAGCGGTCGTTGGCCAGCATCTGCGGAGCCTTTACAGCAAGGTAAACCGCCCCTCCCCCAACAAAAGGATCGATATAACGGCCGAAACTGGGTGGAAAAAGAGGCAAAAGATAGGGTAGTTCCCTGGCTTTTCCTCCAGCCCACTTAACAACAGGCGCCAGGCTTTTTTCCCTGATCATTTTTCCCCACCCCCGGATGTCCCCCAGGAATAATAGGTCGGGATATCGGTAAATAAAATTCCCAGTTCTTTTACCTTTTCGCCGGTTAACTTTTCCCAGTAGCGGGAATACATTTCTACCTGGGGTTTGTAATAACCAATTAATTCCTGCAAGTGCTGGTCATCTTCAGCTACGTCACTTTTGTAATCCACAATTACCCATTCTCCCTTTTCCCGGAAAAGAAGATCAGCAGTTCCCGTAAGGTAAAGATCTTCATCCCGGAAACCAAAATTGCCTTCCCTGATTTCTTTTTCTGCCTCCCTGACCCTTGCCCAGACTGGAGATTCCATAACTTTCTGCAGCTGGGCTCGAACCAGGTCAAGCTGGTTGGGGTCAAGCTGTTCCTCCTTAATCAACTGGAGCAAAAACCCATTGGGCGGAAGTTTAAAACCCTCGATTTTTTCCAGGGCCCTGTGAATTACATTGCCCCAGGCCGTTCCCCGTCCTTTTTCCCGGGCTCTTGGGGGGTACTGGCGATATTCGGCAATACCGGTTACGGTATCCCGCCGGTAGGAAGGCCTGGTAACTGCTTTGATTTTCTGATCCCGCAGGTTATAAAACTTTTGTCTCTGCAAAGATTTAATTTCTTCCTTTTTATCCATTTCAGGGGGTGAAAATTCTTTTTCCTCCAGTTCCCTGGCCCCAACAAAGTAAGAATTCAAGGGATACCAGAAACTCTTTTTCTCGTTCCCCCGGTATATTGAAACAATCAACAGGTCCCGGGCCCGTGTCGCAGCAACATAAAGGAGCCTTTTGCTTTCCGCCGCAAGGTATTTCCCTTCTTCATCCTGATAGTACTCCCAATCAGGTGGCAGACCAACTACTCCCCGTTCGTCCTTTATCTCCAGGTACCCCCGGGCCTGATTCCCCGCCCGGGTGACGTGGAATTCAGGAGGAAAAGAAGGATCATGCACCGGATTGGCCAGAAATACCACCGGGGCTTCGAGTCCTTTTGCTTTATGCAGGTTCATTAACCTGACCCCAACAAGCCCTCCCTCGGGATCCAGTTCCTCCTCCACCTGACCCTGGAGCAGCTCATCAATGAAATCCACGTTGCTGGCAAAATCGGTAGCCCCTCTTTTTTCTCTCTCCTGGACCAGTTCCAGGGCCTGTAAAATGTAGCCTGCCCGGCTGCGGCCCAGGGGTGCGGAAAGGGCCAGGGGAATTGCCCCCAGTTCTTCGACAATCCTGGACATCGCTGCTACAGGAGAAAGATCCCGGGTAAACTGGCGAAAACTCTGTAATCTCTCCCAGGCTTCCTTTAGTTTTTCTCCTGTTTCCGGGGGAAGTTCGGATAAAAACGAAAACCGCCCCCCTGCTGATTTCACCCGGTAAAGTTCTTCATCGCTTACCCCGAAGTAAATCCCCCGCAGGGCTGCAAGGAGAGGAACGGGATTATTGGGATCCAGAATTGCTTTAAAAACCTGGTTTAATTCGACTAGTTCTCGACAGGACCCTATTTCTGCTCCTCCGCTCAGGGAAAAAGGAAGGCCCGCCTGTTCCAGCGCTCGAGCATAAAAAGGCATGTACTTTTTATAGGGAATTATTATGAGAAAGTCCTCGGGCCGGGCATTTCGCTTTTGGCTGGAAATGTATAAATCTCCCTGGGTTGCCCTGCCGATAAAGGAAGCTATCCGCTCGGCCTCCTGGCTGCAGATAACGTCAGCCCGGTTGTAAGGTACTTTTTCGGTTGCCAGAATCCGGACTCCATTTTCCATTCCCCGAGAAGGAACATTGAAATAGTCCATTTTCCCGTATTCTGCCTGGTATGGAGGGGCTTCCCGGCCTAAAAGGTCATGAAAAGCTCCATTTGCCCATTCCACAAGGCTTTTAGCCGAACGGAAATTGGTTGAAAGCCGCAGGACTTCCCCGCCCGAATTTTCCACCTGATCTTTAACCCGGGTGTAGATATCGATATCCGCCCGTCGAAAACGGTAGATAGATTGTTTGGGGTCCCCCACAATGAACAGGGCTCCCGGCCTGGGCTTAAGAGCTGTCCAGTTTTTCTCCTCCGGATTATCTCCTGTCAGGTACATTACGATTTCTGCCTGCAGGGGGTCAGTATCCTGAAATTCATCAACCAGCAGGTGGGTATATTTCTCCTGAAAATACCCCCTTACCTCGGGATTTTCCCGCAGAAGCCTGACAGTTTCCAAAAGGAGGTCCTGGTAATTAAGGAGATTCTCCCGGCGCTTTAGGTCACTGTAATGGTTTTCTGCTCCCTGCAAAAACTCAATAATTGGCAGATGGCAGTAGCGGTACCAGGCCTGGAGGGTGGGAGTTATAATACTTTCCCGGAACTGTTCTTCGGTTGCCCGGGCTTCCCGCCCGACCTCATTGGAAGGCCAGCGCTTTAAAACAACCTGGGGGGAAGAACCCATCCTGCGGAGAAGCCTCGTTAAAATCCGGTTTCCTTCCAGGGAAAACCGGTCTCTCCACCTTAAACCCATCCGAACTCTCTGCTGCAGTCCATCCCAACCATCGTTCGGCTCTTCATAAGGAAGGAATTTTTCCATTTTCTCCAGGTAACGGTACATTTCTGCCCGGCTTTTATCCAGCAATTCACCGGGATAAGCAACATTTCTGGTAACCAGTTCAACTTCGGGGAACCTGGTTACCAGGTTAAAATTATTTTCCAATTCCCCCGGTTTAATATCCAGCTTATCCAGCCGATCCAGTGTTCCCCTGTTTTCAGCCTGCAGGTAAAGTAAATACCTGTCCCAGGCCCGGGAAATTATCCTGCGGTCATCTTCTTCATCGAGTTCAGTAAAACCCGGATCCAGGCCCGCTTCAACGGGCCTTTCCCGTAAAATCATTGCGCAAAAAGAGTGAATGGTTCCGACAAAAGCATGTTCAATATCTTCCAGGGCTCTTGCCGCCAGGTCCGACCCGGGCCCTGATCTTTCTTCAAGGGCTTTTTCCAGGCCTTCCTGAAAGCGTTCCCGGAGCTCCCCAGCCGCCTTCCGGGTAAAGGTTACTGCGGCAATTTCACCTGCAGAAGCCCGGCCAGAGGTAATTATTGCGACCATTCTATCAATGAGGCTGGAGGTTTTTCCCGAACCAGCTCCGGCTTCTACCAGGAAGGATCTGTCCAGTTCAGCTGTTATTCTTTTCCTTGCCTTCTGATCGGGAAGGTTATTAATCATAATCATTCAGCTCCTTCCAGGATCGTAGCTGTTCGGTGGCTCCTTCTTCCAGCTTGGCCTTAATCCTCTCCCCGCTCTCAGGGTATCGGCAGATGCTGGGATAATCGCAGAACCTGCAGTGTTCCTTCTGGTGGGTAACTGGAAAGGTGCCTCCTTCAATCAAGCTAACCATTTTATCCAGAATTTCTACCAATTCTTCCTGGCGGAAAGACCAATCAACCTCCTGCCCTTCTCCCCTTTCAGAGGGGAATAGATAGCCGGCTCTTTCTACCCTAAGCCCTTCTTTATTAAATTTTTCCTGTAAAAATTTTTCTGCTGCCCGGGCGTACAGGGCAGGCTGAATCTGGCGGCCTCCCGCCCAGATCTGGTTGCGAGAATAGCGGGATGCTCCTCCGGTCTTATAATCCCAGACCCTGAATATATTTTCGTTCCGGTGGCGGTCAATCCGGTCAATTCGCCCCCCAACACTAATTTCTTTCCCTTCCGGTAGTTTGATAACAAGGGGGTCTGCAAAGCCCCACCCGGCTTCCGCAACTGCTTCGTTTCCCAGCCCAAAGGGAACTTCCACGTACAGGGGTTCATAATCCTGGACCTGCTGGTTTAACATTTTCCAGAAAACCCTCAAGCCCTGGATTAACTCCCTCTCTTCTACCAGGTAAACATGTTCATGGGGGGGAGGTAATATTTTCCTCATTTCTTTTAAACTTCTCTCTCCCATTTCTTTTAATCGTTCCCAGGTCATTCCCTCTGCAGGTATGCTCGCTATATAATCCCGGTACAGGTCGTGCAGTAACGAACCCCGGGTCAGGGGATCGAGCCAGGTCAGGGGATCATATTCAACCTCTTCCGGAGGGCTAATCCGCAAAATGCTCTCCAGGAAAAATTTAAAAGGACAGGTGCCCATTGTTTCCAGGCGGGTTGCGGAATATCTTGCAGGTAAATCTTCTCGGGCCAGAGAAATTTTTCCCTCAAAATGCCCCAGCGGGAGGTCCGTTTTTTGCCGGAGATTTTCCGCATTCAATCCATTTTTAATACCTTCGAATATTTCTTCAACCTGTTTTTCTTCACCCCGGAACCCTTCCCGGAGGACCCGTTTTAACCACCATTCATCTCCGCTTAAGCCGGTAGTATCAACTCCCGGGGAGTAGGCTTTAATATCAGGTAGGGAGGCCAGAAATTCAGTATAGTCTGCCCGGAGATTTCCGGACTTTTTGCGGTAAACCTGCAGTAAAAAAGCAGCTGGAAAACCACTCCTGCCCTGACCGGGGTCAAAACGTTCAAAACTAAAACCCGAAAACCCTCCACGGGAGGCCAGAAGGCGAGCCAGACGGTACTGTTTTTTTTCCGGGTCATTCTTCCGCAGACCCAATCTCCCGCTGATTTTCTCCCTCTCCCTGTCCAGAAGAAGCGGGTCTTCTCTTCTGCGTCCGGGGAAGCGATCGGAATCCATTCCCAGCACAATTGTATGGGGTCGTTCCGACCACTGTCCCCAGCGGTAATGGGTGGCATGAGCTGCTCCTGGTTCAGTCCGGGAGGCGCCGATGTTTAACTGCAGGATCCCCCTGCGCAGACGGGAATAAGTTTCCGCAGTCGATAACGTTAAAACCGAGGACTGGAAGAACCTCTCCATCCTGTTTTCAATTGCTTCCAGGGCCAGAGCATCCATCGGGCTCGAAATTTTACAAATCAAGGGGAAAAAATCTCGAATTTCCTGTCCCAGCTTACTGAGGGTAATTGCATCGTTTTCCCGGGGATCAGTAAAAATATTTGTTAATTCTCGGGCTAATTCCAGTAAATGCTGGGTCCTGTTAAGATCTTCTCCACCTGATATTTCTCCTGCAAGCTTTTCCAGGGCCCGCAGATACCAGTCCTTTCCCCAGCCAATTGCTGCTTTCCTGAATAATCGGCCATAAGCCTGGGAATTATCAAGATCCAGGTCGCCTGAGGTAAGGATTCTGTAAAACAGGGGCCCGGGGTAGCCATTCTCTGCCCACTGGACCAGGTTTAAAAGCAGCCTTCCGGGTCGGGTATATGCAGCGGGAAGCCCTTCCCCCAGGGTCAGGGGAATATCCAGTTTGCGGGCTTCATTCCATAGCAGGGGAATATATTTTTCTGCGCTGGTATAACAGAACTGAACACTATCCAGGGGAATTTCCTTTTTCAGAAGTTCCCGCAGCCAGCCCCTTACTTCATTTGTTGCACCGTAGGCCGGGCTAATCCCGGTATCCAGTTTGGCTTGCTGATTATTTTCAGCAGAAAAAAGGAAGGAAAAACTTCCCTCTGGTTCACCTTTCTCTTCGGGGTAGAAAAATCCCTGAGGCCTTTTTATCCCTGCCAGGCTGTTCCCCTGCAATCTTAAAATCCTTTGCTGTGGCAGGCTCTGCAAAAATTCTTTTTCCAGGGGCAATACTTCCAGGTCTTCGGGAACCAGAAAAAGACTGGAAGCTATTTCTTCCCCGTCCATTTTAGCCATTGCTCTCCTTAATATTGAAGCATCATCAAGCCCCTTTTTTTGTTCCAGTTTTGCAAGGTAGCCCCGGAAAATTTGGTTCAGTTCTTTTCCCTTTGCGGGATCAACAAACTTATCCGGTTTCAGATTTTCTGGAACTATTCCGCTCATTCTCAATTCCCTAATCACCGGAAAAACCAGCGGACCCAGGCTTTCTCTCTCGTGTAAAGTTAAAAAATATTTTAAATCACCCTGCATGTGCAATTCCAGCAGGGTCTCCTCAATTATTCCCTCCAGCTCCCCTGGAGTCAAAATTATTTTGCCCTCCTCAATTAGCTCAACTTCAACCAGGTGCCTTGCCAGCGAAGAAGAAGTTACAACTTCAACATTGACCCAGGGCTGTTTTTGGGCAAGGCTTTCCAGGATTTGATAACCAAGAATAAGTCGGGGGACAATTAAATACTTTTTGGTCAAATTATTTTCCCGCAAAATTTTTACAAGGCTGTTTTCCATTTTGCCTCTTCCCTCCCCGGGGAAATCTTTTCCATATATTAATTTTTTCTTCTTTAATCTGTTTTCTCCTCCCGGGGAAAGGATGCGAAAAAAATAAAGGTCCTGTTCCTTTTTCTCAGGACAGGACCTTTCAGTTAATTAATTTAGTTGTATTAGTGCTTACCATTGGAGAACAAGGGTTAAATTTTTACCCATTTCCCATTTTTGGTTTTTTCTTTTAACCATTATTTTTGCCTCCTTTGTTTGCGGTTTATCATTTCCTGATATTTCATTTTTCCGAGTAGGGTTTCCATTTTTTCACCTCCCTTGAAATTTTCTTTTCTTACTTGCGGCTTCTCTTGCGGGACTTGATTTTCTCAGCGTGAATGTAAGTTGCGCTGAAGGCCATGCTCTGATCAAACATTTTGTTACCCCCTTTCTTTTTAAAACCTTTTAATTAATTTTTTTAATTTCTAACTTAATTATATTCATCCTGATATGCTTTGTCAACCCCTAAATTGAAAAAATTAATATTTTTTTGAAAAAAATTAAAAATTTATATTTTTTTATTTGATTTGACAATAAAATTCTTCCATGTTATTATGTGACTAAATAGTCATATTAAGGAGTGATCAGATGCATTCATTTCTCGATAGAGTTACCGTTAAAAGCACTGCCCTGGTTCTGGGTAAAAAGAAATTTTTCCGCAGTTCTATTGGCTCACCAGGCTACAGGACTCTGCTTGAAGAAGCGGAGTTGGAAATGCCGTCCATTAAGAAAGAAGGAATCTATGAACTCAAAGCAAATAATTCTGCAGCTTTATTGGATCCTGCTTTTGACCTGGTCCAGTGGAAAGGAGATCATTTTCCAACCATAATCTATCATCACGGGAATAACGAGAAGCCTTTTAAATATAAAGCCTGGGAGAAAAATTCTTTCTACAAGATTTTCAATCCCCGCTTGGGAAAAATTGAAGCAAACCTGATCAATCTGAGGGCTCCTTTCCACCAGTCATTGAAACTTTACCTGGAAAAAATCGCCGATTTAAATCAGTTTCTGGCCATGCTAACCTCTTCCACCAGATTAATCCAGGAGTTAATTAATTTTTCCCGGGAAAAAGGAAGCTCTCATATTATGGTATGCGGGATCAGTCTTGGAGCCTGGGTTGCCAACCTGCACCGGGCTTTCTACAACAGTGCAGATTCCTACGTTCCCCTTTTAGGTGGTCCCA
>Ga0207421_10000652_pt1 | contig 44496 bp, 42 predicted proteins | sample SodLakKL_010_SED_4_FD_187542 | JGI IMG/M metagenome (GOLD analysis project Ga0207421, IMG submission 187542) | Alkaline sediment microbial communities from Lake Tanatar, Kulunda Steppe, Russia - 8KL_010_SED (SPAdes) (version 2) | ecosystem: Environmental > Aquatic > Non-marine Saline and...
CCGATTACCGGAAAGCTGCCGGTTAGTAACCGGTATTATTTCCCGGGAAAACCTGAACTGCTCTTGCCACTTTACGCTGCCCTGTATATAATGACCCTGAGCCTGGTAGATACTGCAAATAACAGGTAGGGTGCAAGACCTGATCTCCATGCTTGCCAGGGAAGCGATAAAGGAGGAGCTAAAATGTTGAGCGCCGGCGATTTTTTTAAACTGGATAACCATCCTTTCAAGGGGCTTTTTGAAGGAACAGATTACGTATGGGAAGCTTTGCCGCGGTTAAAAGCTTTTATAAAAGAATACCTGGAATCTAACGTCAAAGATATCCGAAATGGCGGGACGATGATTGCCAAAACCATGGTTCTTTATGAAGGAAAAGCAATAGAATCGGGTTTTGTTATTGATACGAGCGGCAAGAAGGCAATTGTAAAAAAGGACGGTTCAGTGTTAGAAGGGGCCAGCATTATTTATGAGGGATCGTTCCTGATGGATGATTTAATCCAAATTGGCAGGAACGTGATTATTGAGCCCGGAGCATTGATCAAGGGGCCTGCTGTGATCGGTGATGGCACGGAGGTCCGGCAGGGCGCTTATATCAGGGGCGATGTCCTTATTGGAAAAGACTGTGTAGTTGGACATACTACCGAGATGAAAGCAGCGGCTATGCTGGGCGGCAGTAAAGCAGGCCACTTTGCCTATATTGGGGATAGCGTCATGGGAGCTGTTAATCTTGGAGCAGGGACCAAGCTTGCCAACCTGAAGATGATTGATTCCCCGGTAGTTTTGAACATAAACGGGCAGGTTTATGAAACCGGCTTGCGCAAATTCGGTGCTATCCTCGGTGATGGGGTGGAAACCGGATGTAACAGTGTAACCGCACCCGGCACCCTGCTGGGTAAAAATACCCTGCTTTACCCCAATGCTGCGGCCAGGGGTTTTTATCCCGGGGGAAAAATAATTAAAGTCAGGCAAAACCAGGAAGTTATGGATAAACTGGAAGATGAGCAAGGCAGCGGGTAAAGGAGTTATTGGGTAAAAGGGTTATTATGGAAGAGATCTTAACACTACTTGAACGAAGAGGCCCTCTAACTGGAAAAGAGCTGGTTAAAGAAACCGGGCTTGATATCTTCAGGGCCTGGAAAAAATGTAGTGCCAGTAATTATGTTATAAACTTTCCTGCAAGCAAAAGGTACCTGCGGCTCGATAAAAAAGTTGATGGCTATGCCCGCTTATCTCCTTCGATTATGAGGGAGTTTTTAAATTATACTGTTGTGGGCCTGAAAGAACAAAGGCCGGCCGTAGTGTCGATGGTTCAAGATCTCCACCAGGATATTGCTGCTATCAGCACCAGGAAAATGAACCTGGCCCGGGATACTGTATTACGCATAATAAAAAGGTTCCCCGACAGTAAAGCCTTGACAGAACAGGCTGTTTTTATAATTGCCGGCGATGTAGTCTTTAACATGTCTCATTCAGAACCCCGGCCGGAATTTTCCACTGGAGAATTAGTCAGGGGATCTGATCTGGATCTAATTGTCCTGACAGATAATCTCCCCGGTAAAACTTTAAAAGAAATCGACAGGATTATTTATGATGAAAAGTATAGCCTGCTAATAAACCCGGCCTCTAAAGAGGAATTGGACTATATTATAAAAAATATTGATACTGTAGTGGAGCAGCTCAGGTTCGACAGCTTTAAAAACATGGTTGCTTCTAAAATACTTCACGAAGGCCTCTACCTGGGCGGGAGCGAGCGTTTGTTCAACCGGATCAAGGAGATGCTCGAAGATTTCGGTATCGGTGAAAAACTTGAACAAATGGAGAAAAAAGCGGTCCAGGAACGTGCTGAAGCTGAGATGATTTTGTCCAGCGCCCGGGACTCCGAGGTCACCGAGGAATTGATGTCACTTTTCTATACCACCGAAGAGAAGGAAGAAATATTTTAATGCAAGGACGGGGATTTAATGGATTTAAAGATAGTCGATAATTACAGCAAAATGAGTGAAATGGCGGCAAACATAGTAGCCGGGTTAATGCAAAGCAAGAAAGATGCTGTTTTAGGGTTGGCTACAGGGTCAACCCCGGAAGGGATGTATGCCCGTCTGGTAGAGATGTACAGGCAAGGAAAGATCGATTTTAATTCCGTTGTAACTTTTAACCTGGATGAATATGTGGGTTTGGCTCCGGATCATCCCCAGAGCTACCACCAGTACATGAAGAAAAATTTATTTGACCATGTTAATATCAAGCCGAGTAATACCAGTATTCCCCATTGCAGCGGCAATGATAACCCCGGTGAAGTTTGCGCGGAGTTCGAAACCAAAATTAAACAGGCCGGGGGCATTGATCTGCAGGTCCTGGGGATTGGAGTAAACGGGCATATTGGATTTAATGAACCGGCCTCTCATTTGCGCACCACTACTCACCTGGTAGAACTGGCAGAAGAAACCATTAAGGCTAACAGCCGTTTTTTTGAATCTGTTGATAAAGTGCCCAGGAAAGCGATTACCATGGGTATGGGTTCAATAATGGGGGCAAAAAAAGTGCTCCTTCTGGCCAGCGGGGAAAATAAAGCGGAAGCTGTCCGTGATTCTTTCAGCGGTTTTATATCTACGGAGACCCCCGCTTCCCTTTTGCAGCTGCACAGGGATGTACTGGTAGTTGTCGATCAGGAAGCAGCCTCTTTAATTAAATCCAGTTTTTTATGATATATATTATTATTAGAAGGAATAAAAAATAATTAAAAGAAATTTAATAGTAGAGTATATTGTAAAAGCCGGCTTCCTGCTTGAAAGGGGTGCTGTTCTTGCCACCGGAGCCTAAAAAAAGCCAGCTGGCAATAGATCATTTAAGCTATGAGCATTTTCAGTTTTTGATTGAAGCGGCCCCGGTGGGTGTTGTTATATCCGACCGGCAGCAAAATACCCTTTATGTCAATCAAAAATTTACAGACATGTACGGTTATACGATAGATGATATACCTTCGATTAATGAATGGTGGCCCCTGGCCTACCCGGACTCGGCAGATAGGGAATTAGTCTGCCGGGAATGGGATAAGGCATATAAAGAAGCAGTTGAAAATAATCAGGAAATTGGCCCGATTGAATATTACGTGACATGTAAAGATGGCGCCAGACGGGATACAGAGTTCCGGTTAGCTTTGCTTACTGAACTGAGCATTATTTTGTTTACAGATATTACTGAACGTAGAAAGGCCGAGCAAGAACTTAAAGAAAGCGAAGAAAAGTTCAGGGCTTTGGCTGAAAATTCTCCTGTGGCAATAATGATTTACCAGGATGATTATTTTGTCTACACCAACCCTGCCGGGCAGTATATCTCTGGATACAGCAAAGAAGAACTCTACCGGATGCGTTTTTGGGAATTGATCCATCCCGATTACCGTGAAATGGTTCGCAGCAGGGGGAAAATGAGGCAGTCCGGCAAACAGGCCCCGCAGCGCTACGATTTTAAAATCATTACAAAGGAAGGTAAAGAAAAGTGGGTCAATTTGACCGGGGCAACAACCCGGTTCCGGGGCAAGCCGGCCGCTTTCATTTCTGTTATCGATATAACTGAACAAAAAGAAGGAGTCCAGGCCCTGCAGTTTCAACTTAAATTTGAAAAGCTGGTAGCTGATGTTTCAGCTACTCTGGTTAGTGTGACTCCTGAGCAGCTTGATGAAAAAATAGGCCAGGTTCTTAAGTTATGCGGCGAGTTTATCCAGGCCGATCGGAGTTACATTTTTCATATGTCTGATGACGGCACTTCGGTTGAACAGGTTTATGAATGGTGCGCTGAGGGGATTGATTCGCCAAAAGAGTTGCTGGAAGGGCTGGATACCAGTTCGAGGCCCTGGTGGACACGCAAGCTGCTCGAGGAAGGAACTGTGTACATTCATGACCTGGATAGTATGCCGGAAGAGGCTTTTAGAGAACGGCAGTTTTTCCAGCAGCAAAATCTAAAATCGGTGCTTGCCGTAGCTGTCAAAAGAGAAGAAAAGTTGCGCCGGGTCCTCACTTTTGGAGCCGTCCGGGATAAACAAGAGTGGACAAAAGAACAGATCGCCCTTTTAAGGGTGATTGCTGAGATCATTTCCAATGCCATTTCCAGGCAGCGGGCGGAGAAAGCGCTGCAGGACTCAGAACAAAAATACCGTGAAATCCTCGCAACCATGGAAGAAGGGTATTATGAAGTGGATTTAACGGGAAACTTTACTTTTTTTAATAATTCTTTATGCTCCCTGGTGGGTTACTTCCCTGGCGAACTGATGGGAAATAATTATCGTTTTTTATACAAAGACCCGCGTAAGGTTTATGATCCATTTAACCGTGTCTATAAAACCGGCCGCCCGGAAAAAGCGGCAAACATCCCGATTAAAAGAGGAGACGGGCAGGAAATTTTTGTTGAGGTCTCCATTACTTTGCGCCGGGACGACGAAGGAAAACCGATCGGCTTCTGCGGGGTTGTTCGAGATATTACAGATAGAAAGGAGGCGGAAAAAGAACTTGAAGAAGCGCATCGCCGCCTGGCGGAAATAATTGAATTTTTGCCGGATGCCACATTTGTTATTGACAATGAAGGAATAGTGATAGCCTGGAACAGGGCGATTGAAGAGATGGCCGGTGTGAGTAAAGATAACATGATCGGTAAAAGTAATTATGAGTATGCAGTTCCTCTCTACGGAAAAAGAAGGCATTTATTAATCGACCTGGTCCGTTCACCGGATCAACAATTATACAAACAATACAGTTATATCAACCGCGAAGGTGATACCCTTTACGGGGAAGCATATGCCGATAATCTTTACGGCGGCAAAGGTGCATATTTGTGGGGCGCTGCTTCGGTTTTGTATGACACATCCGGCAATCCTGTTGGGGCCATAGAGACAATTAGGGATATAACTGACCGGAAGATTTATGAAGATAAGCTTAAATACTTAAGCCTGCATGATCAATTAACCGGTCTTTATAACCGGGCTTATTTTGACAATGAGCTTAACCGCCTTAATGAGAGCAGGGAGTATCCAATTACTGTAATTGTATGTGATCTCGATGGCTTAAAATTGATCAATGATACCCTGGGCCACGACAGTGGTGACCAGCTTCTTGTAGCCTGCGGCAGCCTTTTGAAGCAGTGCCTCAGGGCATCCGATATCCTGGCCCGGGTTGGAGGAGATGAATTTGTAGCTATATTGCCTAATACCGGGATTAAGAGCGGAAAAGTGATTGGAAAGCGCATCATGGACAAGGTAAATGAATATAACGGGGATAATTTTCATTTGCCTCTCAGCATATCCCTCGGTACTGCCACTCTTGAGAGTCCCGAGCAAACCCTGTGGGAGACTTATAAGGAAGCTGACGATTTAATGTACAGGGCTAAATTGCACAAAGGAGCGGGGGCTAAATCACAGATCATAAAATCACTTATGGCTGCCCTTGGAGAACGGGATTTTATCACCGAAGGACATGCCAGCAGGTTAGAAGAGCTGTGCCGGAAAGTTGGTGAAAAAATCAGCCTTTCCAACAAACAGCTTTCAGATTTAACCCTCCTGGCCCAGGTGCACGATCTCGGGAAAGTTGGTATACCCGATCAAATTCTATTTAAGGAAGGACCTTTAAATAAAGAAGAATGGAAGATTATGCGGACCCATCCAGAGAAAGGTCACCGTATTGCTGCAGCTTCAACCGACTTGCATGATATTGCCGATTTAATCCTTCACCACCATGAATGCTGGGATGGCAGCGGGTATCCTGCAGGGCTAAAAGGAAAGGCCATTCCCGTAGAGTGCAGGATACTGGCCATTGTCGATGCTTTTGATGCTATGATCAGCGATCGCCCATATAGAAAAGCATTGAAAAAAGAGGAAGTGGTCGCTGAAATCAAGAAAAACGCGGGGACACAGTTTGATCCTCACCTGGTCGAGATTTTCCTGAAAATAATTTGAACGACGTTTTTTGGTTGACCTGCGCTGGCACTCCGGCACCAACGTTACTAAATATTACCTGTTCCCTATTAAAATGTATTGCTACACTAACGGTATACAAGCAGGGTATATGTCCGCTGTATCTAATAATATTGTTACTACAGCCGTGCTATATTTTGTATTGGTGACGGTTCTTCGCGGGTAATGGCAGCGAATCAGCTGCAGGCTTTCGCTTTGGTTGTCCCGGGCATTCGCCATCTCTGGCTCAAGGAATAAACTGGGGAAAGATGAGATGAAAGGATTCACCGGCGAAGCAATGGCTAGTATAATCAAAGAGGAAATATGCTCAACAAAACAAGGTTAAGAATGATATACTGTATACAGGCTATTAGAGTATTTTTGAGGTGAGCACATGGAAGCTGGTTTTAAATCAGGAGCCCTGGAGGTTAACCTGGCCCAAACAAAGCATGAGCACACTGAGCTCCCCCCGGAACACAGCTGGTTTGTTTCTTTGTCTTCTTCCTACTGGGGTATCAATAAGCGGACCGAGGAACTTTTCCTGGAATACAACCATCCCCACCCTAATTATGATTTTATCATTGAAAACCTACATACTATCAGCCTCACAGACCTGTGGCTATACAGTTCTATCAAAGAATCGGACCGAGCCCTCCTGTTCCTGGTTTCCATCTTTGAAGATCTGGCAGCCAGGGATTTAACGGAAATACAGCGGGAGCAATTTGTAAAAACGCTGTTTAAATTTATTGATCGATTACTTAATGAAGGCAATTATCCTGAGGAGGTTATATGGCGCTGCCTGGCCTTAATCAAGAAAGGGATGGACGAAGATGAAGCTATATACCTCCGCAATTCCGGTTATTTCAAAAAATACCTGGCCAGGGCAGCGGCTGTGCCGGAGTTTAACAGCGAGGTCTGCAGGCTAACTAAATCAATCCTGCGAAAAAGCTGTGCTTTTTGGGCTGAAACCACTAATGCAGAAGCTTGGTTTGAAAGCAAAGCCGATCTTTTTCGGCCTGTTTACCGGGAAAAGATCAAGCTGATCGGGGAAGATTTTTTTGAAAAACTGTCTACCCGGATCGAAAACTCCAACACCTGGGAAGAAATTGAGTCAAACCTTTTCTTTAATGATATTGCCAACCATTTCCGTCATTTCAGTGAGCAATTTGTCCTTTCCATAGAGAAGGTGTATTACCTGTTATATATCCTCCACCTACCCGGGATGATTCAGCTGAAAAAGCATCTTCTTTATGACCTGAACCGCCTTTTAAAAACGGCCCTGGCGGAACTTGAACCGGAAGAAACCTACCATTTCATCGACATGCTTTTTAACCTGTTCAAGGAATTGAAACATCAGCAAACGGACACGGTTTTAGATTGCCTGTTCACCCTCGGTAAAGAGGTTGTTAATATCGATAACCAGGATATAACCTCTTATTACATGCAAAGGCTGATTGAATTTGGGTTTGTTTATCCCGGTAAAATAGAAATAACCTCGGACTGGGAAACAAAAGCTAATGCCGATCATGTTAAGAATATCCGCATCTGGATTGATCTGATTGAAACCTCCCCCTACAGGTTCAAAAAACTGTTATCGGCGCTGGTTGTAAACCTCAGGCTGGGCGGTATTTTTATCTCCGACACAGATCTTTTTCAAAGGGATGTAACCAAACTATTAAACGCCGATATTGCCCCGGTGTATAAACAGGTGAAGCAGTTGGCCCGTTTCTTTCCCGTTTACTTTAATGAAATAGGGGCTGAAGGTAAGCTGCGCGAGGCAAGTACCGTTATAGATGAACTGGCCGGCCGCAAAGACCGGGTTATTCATTTTGTCCGCAAGCAGGTCCATACGGAAAGCAACAACACACACATTGAGCTGGTCAAACGCGTAGCAGGTTACTGGTACAGTGGAGGCAGGGGGCAGTTGCTCGAGGTGCTGCCCGAAGATGTGCTGGCTTCACTTAATGAACATGATGAACACTATGTCAGGATTCACAGGTTGACCCGTCTGGTTTGCGATCACTTTGGAGTTGACCATAACGGCTTGCTGAAGTTGTCCGAAGAAGAAGTTGCTGCTTATTTAGATACTTTGATTGATGAAAACGAAAAAGACAAAAAGCGCCTGCTCTACCTGCTCCAGCTGTATCAGCTCCTGCTGGAAAAATATTCGTTTGAAACCCGTAATATTACCGGTCTTTTGCTGCAAAGCCGTTTCTTTAGCAAAGAAGATATCGAGCGCTTTTCTGAGCTAATGGAACAAAAACATTACCGGGAAGCCCTGGGACAGATCTATTCTTACATGGCTACCCTCAAGGAAGTTATTTTGAGCAAGGAGAAAACCGAAGCCATTGAAAATATATACTACAAGCGTCATATAGCAGCCGGCATTCCATCCATGTACGGGCAGTACAAGGAGCCGAAATTTGAAGCCCTTGGTTTGATGTACCGCCTGGAGCAGGTTGCTTCACGCTTAATGGAAAAAATTGTGGATGAGCTTGATATGGACTATATATCAGCCAAGACCCTGCAAAACATCTATGATGTACTGGTTCTCTTTAAAACCGGCATGGAATTAGACGGGATGGTCAACCAGAACTTTAATTCCACCCTTGCGATGTTCAGGTATAGCTTAACTTCCGCAAGTGTAACCCTGGAACAATACATGAATATTTTCCGTTTTATGTCCCAGCATATCAAGGAATTAATCAATGAGTATTTTATTCGGGTCTATGATGAAACGATTAACATCGTGGTGCCCCAGATTTTTGACGATTCTCCTGAAACTATTGCCCGGGAATCCGAGGTTTTTTACCGGGATATCCTGTCTTCAGCTTTCCTGGTCCAGGAACTGGATCAATTCATAGCCAATGCCATTAATATGGTTAACAATATGCTGGAAAATTACTCTAAAGAGCACATTCACAATATGATGAGCTACAACCCCGATCTGGCTATTAGTCCCCTTGACTGCGAAACGATACAAATGGATAACCAGTTGTTTTTGGGAGCAAAGGCATATTATCTCAAAAAATTAAGATCCTACGGCCTGCCAATTCCACCGGGATTTGTTTTAACTACCGAAGTTTACAGGCATAAAAACACAATTTTTGAGCATCCTTCTATGAGCCAGGACCTGGATAACATGATTTTTAAACGCCTGGCGGAGCTGGAGGAAAAAACGGGATTAAAATTTGGGGACCCCAAAAAACCACTGCTGCTTTCAGTGCGTTCGGGGACTGCTATATCTATGCCCGGGGCTATGCGGACTTTTTTAAATGTGGGCATGAATGACAGGACCGCACAGACCCTGGATAAAGACCCGGAGACAGCCTGGATGGGTTGGGATGCATACCGCCGTTTTATCCAAAGCTGGGGTATGTCTCATGGGGTTGATCGTGATTATTTTGACGAAGTCATGGTGCGGGTGAAAAATAAATATGGAGTTGAAAAAAAGGCCAGTTTTACCGCTTCCCAGATGAAAGAGCTGGCCCTGGAATATAAGAAGACCTTGAATGAACACGGCGTTTTTATTGCTGATGATCCCTATGACCAGCTCAGGCAGGCTATTAACAACATTTTTAATTCCTGGTCTTCACCGCGAACTGTAGCTTACAGGAAGCACCTGCAAATAGCGGATGAATGGGGGACGGCCGTGCTGGTGCAGAAAATGGTTATGGGTAACCGGTCCAAACGTTCCGGTTCAGGAGTAGTTTTTACCCATAATCCTAAATTAAAAAAACCTGGTATAAACCTTTACGGTGATTTTACCCTTTGCAGCCAGGGGGAAGATATTGTAGCCGGTTTGGTTTATACAATGCCGATTTCTGAAAGTCAGCGAACCGATGATTATCCTGACAGTGACTTTTCGCTAGGATCCGCATTTCCTGAAATTTTTAACCGCCTTAAAGAAATAGCCACTGAATTGATTGAGAAATACGGCTTTAACAACCAGGAGATAGAATTTACTTTTGAATCCGATCATCCTGATGATCTCTATATCCTTCAAATCAGGGAGCAAAATATAGTCCAGCAGGAAAAGGAAGCAGCTTTCAGCACTCCTCCCGAGGAGATGATTACGGTAGGTAAGGGTATAGGTGTAGGTGGCGGGGCCATGAGCGGAATAGTCAGTTTTGATATGGACGACCTGGTAAACAACAAGCGGGAGTACCCGGATGAAAACCATATCCTGGTGCGGCCGGATACAGTACCGGATGACATCCAGATGATATTTATGTGCGACGGGCTGGTTACCAGCCGGGGTGGGGTGACTTCCCATGCCGCTGTAGCAGCAGACAAGCTGGGTAAAGTTGGCGTGGTTAACTGCGAGGATCTGGTGGTTAATGATCATGAAAAATATTGTAAAATCAATGACTATATATTTCAAAGAGGTGACGCTATCTCTATTGATGGCAAGTGGGGTAATATTTATGCAGGCAGTTATCCGGTTCAATATATTTAACCAGGCAAGGGGAGGAATCAAAAATGAATGATCATTTGCAAAGCAGAAAAATTCTTGGAATTAACGGGGTGGGCAGGATTGGCAAACTTACCCTTTGGAATCACCTGAATGAAGGCCACTTTGATTATTTTGTGCTCAACACAGGGCGAAATGTAGGTAAAAAAATGGAAGATGTCATTGATTACCTGCTTAAAGACAGCACTTACGGCTCCCTGGATCGGTTTTTGTATGGACATTCCGGTAAAACTGCGGCCATAGAGATTACTGATCGTGAACAGGGGTTATTTGCTATTAACGGCATCCCGGTTAAGCTTTTTTCCGATTCCCGTAATCCCAGGGAAATAAACTGGGCCAGGGAAGGAGTACAGCTGGTTATTGAATGTACAGGTAGTTACGTTGATCCCACCGTTCCGGCCGATGATCCAAAAGGCAGTGTCCGGGGTCACCTGGAAGCGGGGGCGGAAAAAGTTATCGTAAGCGCGCCTTTTAAGGTTGCCGATGGAGCGCAGAAGTTACCTGGTGACAGTTGTATGTTCGTTTATGGTATTAACCACAACAAGTATGAACCTTCCACCCACCATATTTTATCGGCTGCCAGCTGCACTACCACCGGGTTGTCCCATATGATCAAACCCCTACTAGAAACCAGGGAAACCTCAAGCATAATTACCGCTTCCATGTCCACAGTGCATGCCGCTACCAATAACCAAAAAATTCTAGATGCGGTTCCCAAGGCCGGCGCTTCAGACCTGCGCAAGACCCGTTCTGTGTTTGACAACATTATTCTTACCACTACCGGTGCCGCCAATGCCCTGGAGGAAATTATGCCCGAGATCAGGAATGTTGGTTTTATGGCTGACTCGGTCCGTATCCCGACCAGCACTTCCTCCCTGATTATGTTAAATGTTACTTTTAAAACTGAATTGAACGAAGCTGGAGAACCAAAACTTAACCGGGAGCTGGTCAATGAAATCTATAAAACGGCAGCCGGCGGAGCCCAAAAAGGGATGATTATATACAGCGAAAGGCAAAATGTTTCTTCAGATCTGGCAGGTTATCCGGCGGCGATTGTTATTGAAGGCGTGGAAACCCATACCCGGACCGGCTTTATCCATGTTAATACAGGCACTCTACGCGATAATGGAGTTGATGCCCCGGTTGATATTAACATTCCGGTAACTCATGCAAAAATATTTGGCTGGTATGACAACGAACTTGGCAGTTATGTCAATATGCTGGGCAGGCTGGCTGTTTATGTTGATAAAAATATGCCTTAATTATCCAGGAGTGAACTAATGCCTGCTTCTAACTCAGGAAAGGTCACTATTAAACGATGCAAAAATTACGATCCCGGTGAAGTGCGTACTGCATTGGAAGAGGTATTTGCCAATCACGGCGGGATCAGGAGCTTGCTTGGATCCGGAAAAAAAGTCCTCTTGAAACCAAACCTGCTTTCAGCTGCGCCCCCTTCAGAGATTGTGACTACCCATCCCGTTGTTGTGAGGGTAATGACGGAAATGCTGCAGGAAGCAGGAAATAAGGTTTTTATCGGCGATAGCCCCGGCCATGATGACCAGGAAAAAGCCCACCGGATTTGCGGTCTACAGGACGTGATCGAGGCAACCGGAGCTGAGGCTTTATTTTTTTCAGATCCTGTTTATAAACAGTTTGCAGGTTACAGGCTCTGGGAGATCCCTCTGGCCCCGGAACTTGACCAGGTAGACCTGGTCATAAATATGGCCAAGCTTAAAACCCATTCTTTTACCGGTATGACCGGTGCGGTTAAAAATATTTACGGCTGCGTTCCGGGTACACACAAGGCCCGGTTTCATTTTAATTATCCCTCACCTAAAGATTTTTCGAGATTGCTTCTAGACGTATATTTTGCCGTTCGCCCTGCCTTTTCTATCATGGATGCTGTAGTTGCCATGGAAGGAGCAGGTCCCAGGAGGGGCAAACCCAGGCAAGTCGGCCTGTTAATGGGTTCCGAAAATGGCCTGGCCCTTGATAGCGTGGCTGCTTCAATTCTAGGATTTCAGCCCGGCCAGGTAACGACCCTGGCTGAAGCCAGGGAACTACAGCTCGAAGGTTCGGAGCTTGATTCCATTACTATTAAAGGCCTCAGCCTGCAAGAAGCCGGGGTAAAGGGATTTGATCGAGGCCCTGTTGCCGGCGGTACAATCAGCAAACTGCTGGTCCTTTTCCCGCTTGCCCGGATTAAGGATTTTTTAGCTGCCAGGCGTCCTTATCCCCGCATCAACCCTGAATTATGCACCGGATGCGGAGCCTGCTATAAAGCTTGCCCGGCCCGGGTAATAGAATTTACAGCATCCATTCCAGATATTGAATATAGCGGATGCATCCGCTGCTATTGCTGCCAGGAATTTTGCGGGGAGGGGGCCGTGGTATTAACCAGGCGGCGGATCTTTTGAGAATGATTATTTTTTATGATATAGTATTTTATATCCCCGACATGGCAGTAATCGAAGCCGGAGGTGTTATTACTTGAAAATACTGGTAAGCGATAACTTTTCACCGGAGGGCCTGGAACAAATGAAGGAACATGCTGAGGCAGACTACAGGCCTGCCATAACTCCGGAGGAATTACTAACTGAAATTGAAGGTTACGACGGTTTAGTGGTCCGCAGCCGAACGAAAGTCACTGCTGAAGTTATAGAAAAGGGTAAAAACTTGAAAGTGATCGGGCGGGCCGGTGTTGGAGTAGACAATATTGATGTTGAAAAAGCTACTGAAAAAGGAATTATTGTTGTCAACGCTCCGCATGGAAATACTATTTCGGCTGCTGAACTTGCAGTAGCCCATTTGACCTCGATGGCCAGGAATATTGCACAAGCAAACTATTCTGTCAAGCGAGGCGAGTGGAAAAGATCTGAATATACCGGGGTCGAGCTGAACCAAAAAATGCTGGGCGTTATTGGTGTTGGAAGGATTGGCAGTGAAGTTGCCCGCAGAGCCAGGGCCCTGGGGATGAAAATCGTTGCTTATGACCCCTATATTACCAGGGATCATGCTGAAAAGCTGGGCATTGAAATAGTTGCTTTTGAAGATCTTTTAAAACAATCCGATTTTATTACTCTTCACCTGCCATTAAACCCTTCGACATACCACCTGATCGGAGAAAAAGAGCTGGCTATGCTTAAGCCGGGAGTAAGAATTGTTAACTGCGCTCGTGGAGGCCTTATCGATGAAGATGCTCTCTGTAAAGCCTTGCAGGAAAACAAGGTAGATGGTGCGGCCCTGGATGTTTTTGAACAGGAACCGCCCGAAAACTGCAAGCTTCTCGAATTTGATAATGTGGTTGTTACTCCTCACCTGGGAGCGCTTACCAGGGAAGCCCAGGCTAATGTTGCCCTGCAGGTATCTGAACAGGTAGTAAAAGCCTTGAAGGGAGAACCGATAGTATCTGCCGTAAATGTTCCCGCCTTGCTTCCAGAGACAAGAGCGGCAATAGGGCCTTATTTGCCCCTGGCCCGGGCTATGGGCAGTTTTTACCTGCAGATGTTTGGAGGCTCTGTCGATGAAATTGAGTTGACTTATAGCGGTGGTATTGCTTCCATGCCCCTTGCCCCCGTGACCCTTTCCTGCCTGATCGGATTCTTACAGCATATTGTTGGGGACGGCGTTAACTGGGTCAATGCTTCGTATATTGCCAAGAACAGGGGTATAGCAGTCCGGGAGACATCTACTACAGAAGTAAAAAACTACAGCAACTTAATTACAATGCGGGCCCGATCCGGTGATGAAGAGCACCATATTTCGGGCACCCTTCTCAACGGCGATATGCGTATTGTCAGGGTAGACGATTACCGGATTGAGATAGTTCCCGCCCCTTATATGCTGGTCACTACCCACAACGACCGGCCTGGTGTGGTTGGGAAAATCGGAACACTGCTTGGGGATGAAAATGTTAATATTGCCTCCATGCAGCTGGGCCGTCAGGAAGCCAGGGGAGAGGCGATGATGGTCCTTCAGGTTGATGAAGAAATGCCTGCTAAAACTTTGAATAAAGTCAAGGAGTTAGATGTTATAACGTCGGCGAATTTTGTGGTAATGCCTAAGAGTATTTTTTCCGGTGACTATTAAACTTGTTAAAAAGAGGTGCTGAGAATGGTTAAGGTTTATGCTTTAAGTACATGCCCGTGGTGTAAGAAAGTAAAAAAACTGCTTGATGACAAAAATGTCCAGTATGATGTAATCGATGTTGATCTGGCCCAGGGAGATGAACAGAAGAAAGCCCTTGCTGAAGTGGAGGAACTGACCGGCAAACGTGCTTTCCCGGTTACGGTTATTAACGAACAGGTCATCCAGGGCTTCAAGCAGGAAGAGATAGAAGGAGCGCTTGAAGATGAAAAATAAAATATTTTGCGAAGTATGCCGGATATCCTTTATTCACAAGGGTGAATTAAAGGTGGGTCAAGAAGTTGTTTGTACTGTTTGCGGTGCTGAACTAAAAGTACAAGAGCTGGAGCCGGAGCTTAAAGCTTCTCGCTTTATTGAAGACCCTGAAACAGAAATACGGCGCCGATCGGAAAATTTTGCCCGCCTCCGGGGCTATACTTTCAACGAAGACAAAGAACTGGTCCTGGAAGGTTTAATTGACAAGCACCGGTTGTACGGTGATTTTTACTGCCCGTGCCGCTTTGAAAGTATCCAGGAGAATGTATGTCCCTGTCTTCCTACCAGGATGAACGAAGTCCGCAAACTGGGCCATTGCTATTGAAACTTTTTCCATCTCAAGGAGTGAGTTGCACTCCTCATCACCTACCGGCTGATTAACATACTTTGCAGTTGATCCGGCATTTCGTCCGGGTTAATTGTTTGCCGGTGGAGAACCGGTTTCTGTTCAAGTTCAGCCAGGTTTTCAGGCACGGGAGCCCCGGTTTCCCGCTCCAGGATTTTTATCAATTCCAGTTCGCTGCATTGCTTGTAACGGTTGCTCCCAACAATGGCTTTAATTGTACTTCCGGTAAACTTGTACGGACTGGCCGTAGAGAGAACAACTGTAGGGTGCCGGTCATTTACCCCGGCCAGGTACTTGTCCAGGACATTTATCCCAACGGCAGTGTGCGGATCAACCAGGTAGCCGGATTCACGGTGGGTTTTAGCAACCGTAGCCAGGGTTTCATCATCATCGGCATAGTCCGACCAAAAAAGCTGTTGTAGCCTGGATAATGTTTCCCGGTCAATTTTGTAATAGCCGCTTTCGTTGAGCTGGTTCATCCAGGAGCTAATGCGTTCAGGATCGTGGTCGGTTAATTCAAAGAGCAGACGTTCCAGGTTGCTGGAAACCAGGATGTCCATGGAAGGGGAAAGGCTGTTATATAAAGTGCGGCGTTTGTCGTATATCCCGCTGTTGATAAAATCTGAAAGGACGTTATTGCGGTTGGCGGCACAAATAAGGCGGTTTACCGGCAGACCCAGGAGGTAGGCATAATAACCAGCCAGGATGTTGCCAAAATTTCCGGTGGGGACCACGAAGTTTACCGGTTCGCCCTTTTTTAGCCTGCCGCGAGAAAGCAATTCCTGGTAAGTGGAAAAATAGTAAACTATTTGCGGCAAAAGCCTGCCCCAGTTAATTGAATTTGCTGAAGAGAGCCTGAAACCGGCCTCTTCCAGCTCCCGGTTGATAGCCGGGTTACTGAAGATCTGCTTTACCCCGGTTTGGGTATCATCAAAGTTACCCCGAACGGCAATAACATGGACATTGCTGCCTTCCTGGGTGGTCATCTGCAGCTTTTGGATTTCACTGACCCCTTTTTCAGGGAAATAGACAGCTATTGTGATTCCAGGCACATCACGAAATCCTTCCAGGGCTGACTTTCCAGTGTCACCGGAAGTTGCGGTCAGGATGACTATTTCTTTGTTATCATCGCTTTTTTGGGCAGCTGTATTTAGCAGGTGAGGAAGTGCCTGGAGAGCGATATCTTTAAAGGCCGAAGTTGGGCCGTGCCATAGTTCAAGGATATATACCTGATCAGTCAGGCGTACCAGAGGTGTTACAGCCGGGTGATCAAATGTCTCCAGGTTATAAGCTGCTCTAACAACTTGTTGAATTTGTGAGGAACTGAAATCGCCAAGAAAACGAGAAAAAATTTCGTATGCTAATTCCTGGTAACTACCGGAAGGAAAGTCGGTTTCTGTATAGGCTTGTGGTGTTTCTTCAGGTACGAATAATCCTCCGTCGGGAGCAAGCCCTTTTAACACTGCCTCCGAAGCGGTAACATGGTTTCTTCCGCTCCTGGTACTATAGTAATGCATCTTATCTATTCCTTTCATCAATATGCTTATCTGGATCAGACTATTTGCTGCATTGTACATTCTTCTTTTAACAGGCAATTCCTTTAATGAATATGGTGTGCTCTTGACAAAATGTTGGTAAAAGGGTATTTTCAGGACACAACTTAGCAACTTCTTCACTGCTCTGGTTTCAGCAAACTAAACAAGGAGTGTGATTAAAACTTGAAGTATCTTGTTATCGTCGGAGATGGAATGGCTGATTATCCCCTGGATCAACTGGAGAAGAAGACCGTCCTTCAATACGCAGATACCCCCGGATTCGATCATCTTGCTTCAGAAGGAGAATTAGGCCTGGCCCGAACAATTCCAGATCATATGCCCCCGGGAAGCGATACTGCCAACCTTTCAGTCATGGGCTATGACCCTCTCCGCTACTATACTGGAAGGTCCCCTTTCGAAGCGATCAGCCTGGGAGTTGACTTAACCCCTGATGATGTTTCTTATCGTTGCAACCTGGTTACCCTTTCCCCTGAAGGGACTTACTCCGATAAAAGCATGCAAGATTACTGTGCCGGCGAAATCTCAAATGACGAAGCAGAAGTATTAATTGCAGAGATTAAAAAGCACCTTGGTGACAAAGAAATAGATTTTTACGGCGGTTCTAACTACCGCCACCTCATGGTTTGGCACGGGGCCCCTGAAGATTGGGAACTGACTCCTCCCCATGACATTAGCGGTAAAAAAATAAGGGAATACCTGCCTAAAGGCAGCGGCAGCGCTAAAGTCAGGGAAATGATGGAGCGAAGCTTTGAAATTCTCAATGACCACCCTGTTAACCGCAGGCGTGTTGAAAAAGGCCTTAATCCGGCCAATTCAATCTGGATCTGGGGCAACGGTAAAAAACCGCTCCTGCCGCTTTTTGAAGAAAAGTACGGCTTGAAAGGTGCGGTGATTTCGGCAGTGGACCTGGTGAAAGGTATCGGGTTGTTTGCCGGTTTGAAGCTCATCCAGGTCGAAGGCGCTACCGGCAATATCGATACCAATTATAGCGGCAAAGCAGAGGCTGCTGTTGAAGCTTTTAAAAAAGGTGATGATTTTGTTTACGTTCATATAGAAGCGCCTGATGAGTGTTCACATCGCTTTGAAACTGAAAACAAGATTAAAGCTATTGAAATGATAGATAGCCTTGTGGTCAGGAGAATTAAGGATGACCTTGAGCAAGCAGGAATAGAGCACAGCATCCTTCTGATTACCGATCATGCTACTCCATTGTCCCTGGGGACCCATACCAGGGATCCGATTCCTTTTACCATATACCGCAGCAGTAATCCAATGGCCAATCCTTCCCGGACATTTGATGAGGGCTGTGCTGCAGAAACGGGCTTATTCTTTGGGGAAGGGTACCGCCTGATGGATCGTTTTATTAAGCAAGAATGATGGGTTCTGCACCGGTGAAAACTGTACTGCAAGGTGGCGGAAAAGGTAAAATATTAACATTTAACTTTATGGCCCTGCTGGGAGCTGTATTTTTCCTTTTCTTTGCCCTTGATTTCTATATTCCGGTTCTTCCTTTTTATGTCCTTAATGTTGGAGGCGGGGAAGCAGCTGTCGGCCTATTGATGGGGCTGTTTACATTTTGCTCTGTGATTCTGCGCCCTTTCCAGGGGCGCGATCTCAACCGGCGGGGACGTAAAAGGCTCCTGGTAATGGGCATTACGCTTTATGCTGCCGGCGGAGTGGGGCTGTTGTTTTTACCGCCCCTTTACCTGGCTTTTTTCTTTCGCGCAGTCCAGGGTTTTGGCTGGGGAGCATTTTTGCTTTCTTTCAATACCCTCACCCTGGATCTGGCCCCTCCTGGAAGAAGCGGTGAAGCACTGGGCATAATGGGTATGGCCCCGCCTTTTTCCCTTGCTGTGGCCCCCATACTGGGTGAGCATTTGCGGATATCAACAGCAGGTAATTACCAGTTGCTATTTTTTGTGGCTTCCGCTGCTGCTGTGCTGGCCCTGATCATGGCCCTGCTGGTCGGGGAACCGGCAAGGGACAAAAGTGGGGACCAAAGAGGCCCCCTCCTTTCCCGTAAAGTTTTTTTCCCCTCGCTAATTATTTTTTTCATGACCTTTAACCTGGGCTGCATCCTCACTTTTTTGCCTCTTTTGGGGGAGGTCAGGGAAATAGAGGCTGTGGGATACTTTTTTACCGTGTTTGCGTTGACTGCTGTAGTATTCCGCCCAACTTTCGGCCGGATATCGGACCGGGTTGGGCGTTCCCGTATTTTTCTGCCGGCCTTGCTGGTGGGCTCGGCCGCCCTGGTGATGATCGCCCTGGCTTCTACACCACTTCAGCTGGTTGTGAGCGCATTTGTTTTTGGAGCGGGGTTTGGAGCTGCGCATTCCTCGGTAATGGCACTCGCGGCGGACAGGTTACCGGTGCTGGAAAGGGGAGTTGGTATGGCCACATTTACAGGTGCTTTTGACCTGGGGATTGTGGCCGGATCAAGTGTGATCGGTATTCTTTTAAACTGGTTTGACTTTACGGCCATGTTCTTTTTGTGCGCTGCTGTTATGCTTATCCCGGTTGGAGGCTACGGCTTGAAAACGAAATTGCAGGCTGTTAGACAGCAGCAGTTAAAGTAATAGTTAAAAAGATGGATCCGGGCCGGAATAAGCGGCGGCAATAGCGCAAGCAAAAGGTGGTTCATGGGTTAAGGAAACAGCGACAGCAGTGATCTTTTTATTCCTGGCCAGTCGTGATGCTTCCCCGTGCAGTTTAACCGACGGTTCTTTGCCAGGCAGGGTAATGATCTCCACTTCCTTTAAAGCTGCCGGACCAATTCCACAACCGATAGCTTTTAAAGATGCCTCCTTGGCGGCAAAACGGGCGGCAAGCGAAGCGGCCGAGCCTTTATATTCATGGAAGTTTTGTTTTTCCCGTTCAGTAAAAATCCGGTCCAGAAAACGATCGGAAAACCTGTCCAGTATGTCTTTGACCCGTTTTATAGCTACAAGGTCAACACCAACGCCTATGAACATTTATTGATCACCCCAGGGCTGATTATATCATAACCGGGCCTTAAACAGTTGAATATTTAATGGCTATATTGCTTTTCAGTCATTTTTGTGGTAATCTTTAGAAGATATAACACCCTGTATATCAGGGCTATTTTAGGAGGTAAATTTTTAAATGCAAGGTAAGGTAAAATGGTTTAACCCTGAAAAAGGGTACGGCTTCATTGAAGTCGACGAAGGCAAGGATGTATTTGTGCATTATTCGGAGATCCAGGAAGAGGGCTTTAAAACTTTGGAAGAAGGTCAAGATGTAGAGTTTGAGATTGTTGAAGGCAATCGCGGCCCCCAGGCCGCAAACGTGGTTAAGCTGTAACCCGGGATTAACCTAACCGAAAAAAATAAAGCAATAAAAAAACCTATTTAAAATGGCCGGCATAAAAGCCGGCATTTATTTGTTTGTTAGTAATATTACGGTTGACAGCAATCACCAGAGGTGTTATTCTTTTTTTTGTCGGATACCCGAGTTGTTTGGTCGGAATTCGAAAGGAGCGGTTGAAGCAGAGATGAGACTATCGGCAAAAGTGGAGTACGGCGTAAGAGCCATGGCTATGCTTGCTTTTTATCACCAGGCTGGCCCCCTGCCCTTAAGAGAAATTGCAGAACAGGAAAACATTTCCCTGAATTTCCTGGAGCAATTTTTCCCGGATCTCAGGCGTAATGGTTTAATATCAAGTGTACGCGGATCGCGGGGAGGATATATGCTTTCCCGGCCTCCATCTGAAATAAAGATCGGTGATATTGTCCGGGCTGTTGAAGGCCCGATTACCCCCGTCGACTGTCTTTCGGAAAATAACACTGAGCCCTGCTGCAACCGCAAAGATGGATGCCTGACCAGGCAAGTTTGGGAAAAGTTGAGGGATAAGATCAACGATGTTTTAGATGACGTATCTCTCGATGAACTTGTGGATATTGAGCCGACCAACATAAAACAACAGGGAGGAATTTAAATGCAAAGTCGGCTGGTTTATATGGATCACGGTGCGACCACTCCGGTCAGAAAAGAAGTTTTTGAGTACATGGCCCCTTACTTCCAGGAACAGTACGGCAACCCATCCAGCCAACATGCCCCGGGGCGGGAAGTGCGTCAGGCCTTGGAAGAAGCTCGCGAAAAAACAGCTTTAGCCATTGGGGCAAAGGAGGAGGAGATCTATTTTACCTCCGGAGGAACGGAGTCCAACAATATTGCCCTGCGCGGCCTGGCCAAAAAAAGGGATAAACCAGGACACATTATTACTTCTTCTATAGAACACCATGCTGTACTCGATGTTTGCCACGACCTGGAAAATGAAGGCCACCGGGTAACTTACCTCCCGGTAGATCGCTATGGTAGTGTCGATCCAGGCTTTGTTGAAGATGCCATTACAGACGATACATTCATCATCTCAATTATGGCCGCCAATAATGAAATAGGCACTCTGCAACCGGTTCGTGAAATTGGGGCTGTAGCCAGGAAGAAAGGGGTCTTATTTCACACTGACGCTGTTCAAGTAGTAGGGCAGCTTCCAGTTGATGTAAATGACCTAAATGTTGACTTTCTTTCTTTATCAGCTCACAAATTTAACGGACCAAAAGGTATTGGCGCCCTTTATATGAGAAAGGGAATTAAAATCGCTTCTCTTTATCGTGGTGGCAGCCAGGAGGGAAAACTGCGGCCGGGCACTGAAAATGTCCCCGGCATAATCGGGCTGGGAAAAGCCATTGAACTGGCTGTATCGGAAATCCCTGGTAAGAAAATAAAGCTGGAGCACTTAAGAGATCGCCTGATCGAAGGCTTGCAGGGAATCGGAGAAGTTTTATTAAACGGCCATCCTACAGAACGTCTGCCGGGTAATGTCAATGTTAGTTTTAAATATATTGAAGGTGAATCGGTGCTTTTAAGCATGGATATGGAAGGCATAGCCGCTTCCAGCGGGTCGGCATGTTCTTCGGGATCGCTGGAACCTTCCCATGTTTTATCGGCAATTGGCCTTGATCATTCTACAGCCCATGGCTCTGTCAGGTTTAGCCTTGGATTTGGAAATAGTGAGGAAGACATTGACTATGTTTTAGAAAAAATCTCCCCGATTGTAGAGAGACTGCGCAGCATGTCTCCGACTTATCATTCCCGCTAAGGGTCAACAGAGAGGAGTTATACTTGATGTACAGCGAAAAAGTAATGGATCATTTTACTAACCCACGCAATGTTGGAGAGCTTCCTGATGCAGATGGAATAGGGGAAACCGGCAGTTTTAAGTGTGGTGACACCATGAAACTTTTTATCAAGGTCAAGAATGATCGGATTGAAGATATCAAGTTTCAAACTTTTGGCTGTGGGGCTGCTATAGCCAGCAGCAGCATGCTAACAGAAATGGTTAAAGGCAAGACCGTCGATGAAGCGGGCCGGGTAACCAACCAGGATGTTGCAGATGAATTGGAGGGACTGCCGCCCATGAAACTGCATTGTTCAAACCTGGCTGCAGACGCCCTGCAAAATGCTATTGCCGACTATAAAAACAAGCAGCAGTCAGCATAACTCGACCATTCCGGTGTATCCTTGCCGGCTATTCGAACAGCTTGACAAACCCCCCTCTAAAATGATATTTTTTTAGTAGCTTTAGCACTCTTTGTGGTAGAGTGCTAAAGGGAAAACGGGGTGATAAAGAATGACTGCTGTATTGAATCCAAGAAAAGAACAGATTCTTAGAGCTGTAGTTGTTAACTATATTAAAACTGCCGAGCCGGTTGGTTCGCGCACGGTTGCCCGTTCACATCCAGGAGGCCTTAGCTCTGCGACAATTAGAAATGAAATGGCCGACCTTGAAGAGTTGGGGTATTTAGTCCAGCCCCATACTTCTGCGGGAAGAATCCCTTCGCAGCGTGGCTACCGTTATTATGTAGACAACCTCATGGATTTGAACGAGCTAAGCGAAGATGTCGAGGAGAAAATTAGCAGTTCCCTGAGTGCGGGTAAAATGCGCGAGATAGAGCAGATCATTATGAATTCCACCAGGGTTCTTTCAACTGCTACCAACCAGACCTCCCTGGTTATGGGGCCTCAGTTTAAAAAAAGCGCATTCCACCAGTTGAGGATTTTGCCCCTGGATGAAAAAAGAGGGCTGGTTGTTTTAATTACTGATACCGGGTTTATAAAGAACAAGGTCATCGATTTCCAGTATCAATTGAGCCAGTCCGAACTGCAGCAGGTTGTCTCCTATTTAAACCAGAAGTTATATGGCCTGACAATTGACCAGGTAACGACATCCTTGATTAACGAACTGAAAAGGGATCTTTTCCGGCGACTGGAGATACTGGAACAGGCCTTTATTCTTCTAGAGGAAAGCCTCAAAGAAGAGAAACAGATCCGCGTATTTCTTGGAGGGACAACCAATATTCTCAACCAGCCCGAGTTCAAAGATGTGGATAAAATTCGCAGATTACTCAACTTGTTTGAACAGGAGCCCCTTTTGTTTAAGATTCTCGAAGACAACTCGAGTGAGGATGACATAGTGGTAAGGATAGGCTCTGAAAATGAATTTGAAGATATTAAAGAGTGTACCCTGATTACGGGCACTTACCGTATTCACGATAAAACCCTGGGTACTGTTGGAGTGCTGGGCCCGACAAGAATGGATTACAGTAAAGTCATCAGTGTAATGCGCCGCCTGGTGGATCAGCTTAACCAGAGCCTCAGCAGTTCTTGATCCGGCTGGAGCAGGCACAGGTTAAGCAATGTCATTCCAATCGCAACAAATAACGTTAAGATTATTACTATAACTTATAATGAGCAGGTGAATTTTTTATGTCCAGCAAGAAAAGAAGACCAGGCCACGAAGAACAATCTCCAGAACAGGAAGCAGGTATGGAAGCGCAAGAAAAGCAATTGGATGAAGCTTTGGAAGCTGAATACAAAGAAATGAAAACAGAAGAAGAAACGGAAAAAATAGCAGAAGAAACCGGGTGGGAGCAAGAAAGGGAGGAGCTCCTGGATAAGTTGAAGCGGAAGCAGGCTGAAATGGAAAATTTGCGCCGGATTAGCAAGAAGGAACAGTCTGAAGCCAGGCAATATGCGCTACATGATTTTTTAGGCAGGCTGTTACCGGTGTTGGATAACCTGGAGCGAGCCCTGGGCTCGGCACGTTCTGATGATAGCATTCCCGGATCTCACGTAGACGGGTTGGAAATGATTTATAAACAGCTGCTGCAGATCCTTGAACAGGAAGGAGTCAGCATTATAGAAGCTGAAGGAACTCCCTTTGATCCACACTGCCATCATGCCGTGATGGAAGTGGAAAGCGAGGAAGAAGATCCGGGGCATGTAGTGGAAGAATTGCAAAAAGGTTACTGGCACCACGATAGAGTCCTCAGGCCGGCAATGGTAAAAGTTTGCCGTGAATAAATAATATAAGTTTGTAACAGTAAATCTTACTAAACCAGGAGGAAAAGAAAAAAATGGGTAAAGTTGTAGGAATTGACTTGGGAACAACCAACTCGGCAGTAGCCGCACTAATTGGCAGTGAACCTGAAATAATAACCAATGCTGAGGGCAGCAGGGTTACCCCTTCTGTCGTGGCTTTTTCAAAGGACGGCCAGAGATTACTGGGCCAGGTGGCCAAAAGGCAGGCCGTTACAAACCCCGAGCGAACCATAGTATCGATTAAGCGTGAAATGGGAACCGGGCACAAGGTAAAAATCGATGATAAGGAATACACCCCGCAGGAAATATCAGCGATGGTTTTACAAAAACTTAAAGCTGATGCTGAAAGCTACCTGGGCGAAGAAGTCACCCAGGCGGTGATTACAGTCCCCGCTTATTTTACGGACAGCCAGCGCCAGGCTACAAAGGACGCAGGGACTATCGCCGGGATGGAAGTTTTAAGGATTATTAACGAACCGACCGCCGCAGCTCTTGCTTACGGACTGGATAAAAAAGGTGAAGATCAAAAAATACTGGTTTTTGACCTCGGCGGGGGTACTTTTGATGTTTCTGTCCTTGAGCTAGGTGATGATGTTGTGGAAGTTAAAGCCAGCAGCGGCAACAATCGCCTGGGTGGTGATGATTTTGACCAGCGCATTGTTGATTATATAGCCGATGAATTCAAAAAAGATCACGGGATGGACCTGCGACAGGACAGGATGGCCCTCCAACGCCTGATGGAGGCGGCTGAAAAGGCAAAAGTGGAGCTCTCTTCAGTTGCCTCTACTGATGTTAACCTGCCTTTTATTACCGCTACCCAGGAGGGGCCCAGGCACTTGAACATGACTGTGACCAGGGCTAAGTTTGATGAACTTACCGGTGACTTGATAGAAAAAACTATGGGCCCGACCAGGCAAGCCCTGTCTGATGCTGAGCTAAGCACTGATGATATTGATAGAATTATCCTGGTGGGAGGCTCGACCAGGATCCCGGCCGTGCAGGAAGCTATCCGTAAATTATTGGGTAGTGAGCCCCACAAGGGGGTCAACCCCGATGAGGTTGTGGCCATGGGGGCGGCCTACCAGGCGGCAGTGCTGGGAGGAGAAGCCAAGGATGTTTTGCTTCTTGATGTAACTCCCCTGTCCCTTGGGATTGAAACTCTCGGTGGTGTGTTTACCAGGATTATTGAGCGTAATACCACCATACCGACTGAGAAAAAACAAACATTTTCCACTGCCGCCGACAACCAGACCAGTGTTGATATCCATGTCCTACAGGGAGAACGGGCTATGGCTGCCGATAACAAGAGCCTGGGCAGGTTTATGCTTGATGGTATTCCGCCCGCCCCGCGCGGGGTTCCCCAGATCGAGGTAAGTTTTAATATCGATGCCAATGGTATTGTCAACGTCTCAGCCAAAGATCTGGCTACAAACCGGGAGCAGAAGATTACCATAACAGCTTCAAGCGGGTTGGAAAAGGATCAAATCGATGATATGGTTAATGAAGCTGAAAAATTTGCCGAGGAAGACCGCAAGCGTAAAGAGCTGGCTGAAGCGCGTAACCAGGCCGACAGTCTGGCTTACAGCGCCGAAAAAACCTTGAACGATCTCGGCGACAAAGTAGAACCTGAACGTGCTGAAGAGGTAAAAACGGCAGCAGGGGAGCTTCGTGAGGCAGCTAAGGGAGAAGACCTGGACAGGATTAAGGAAGCAACAGAAAAAATGAATGGCTATATGCATGAACTTTCATCAAAGCTCTACGAGAAACAGCAGGCTGAAGCTCAACAAGAGGCCGGGGCAGGCGAACAACCTGGCAGCGAAAACGAACAAGAAAATGACGATGATGTGGTGGATGCAGAATATGATATCCATGATCAAGAAAGTGTGGATGCTGAAGACAAGTAGGGGGTTTTAAAGCCAGGAAATCTATATCAGTAGTTACTAAATAATAACTAATTTAGCATAAATCTGGGTTGCAGCGCCACGTATGCATAAACCCGGTGTAAATGTTATACTGAGGTTATGGATGTTCTTATAGATATAGCCGGCAAGGCAGCTTGAGGAACAAGTGGCGCAGGCTGCTTGAATATAAATTAACAGGGTGAAAAGGATGATGTTTGTATATGAGTAAGCGGGATTATTATGAAGTTTTAGGCATTGACCGCAATGCGAGCGAAACCGAAATAAAAAAAGCATATCGGCGACTGGCCAAACAATACCATCCTGATCTTAACAAGGATGACCCCGATGCGGAAAATAAATTTAAAGAAATGAAAGAGGCCTATGATGTTTTAAGCGATCCCCAGAAAAAGGCCCGGTACGACCGTTTTGGTCACGAAGCAGCGGGTTCGGGTGGATTTGAAGGTTTTGGCGGCACCGGTTTTGGTGGTGCCGGTTTTGGCGGCATTGATGAGATCTTTGAACAGTTTTTCGGCGGCATGGGAGGTATGGGAACCCGCCGTCGTCAGCGTGGTCCTGAACAGGGAGATCATTTGCGTTATGACATGGAAATAACCCTGGAAGAAGCATTTCACGGCGGTGAAAAAGTAATTACAATACCGCGAACTGAAACCTGCCCGGACTGTGATGGTAAAAAGACCAAATCTGACAGGGGTTCGGAAACATGTTCTTCCTGCGGTGGAAGCGGACAGCAGCAGTATGCCCGCAGCACTCCATTTGGCCGTTTCGTTAGCATGCAGGTTTGTAGCAATTGTAGGGGAGAAGGCGTTATTATCAGTGATCCCTGTCCCACCTGTAATGCCCAGGGCCGGATAATGCAGGAAAGAAAAATTGAAATCAAAATTCCTCCCGGAGTTGAAGACGGTTCAAGGCTCCGTGTGAGCGGCGGTGGCGAAGCAGGGTTGCGCGGCGGGCCGGCCGGCGATCTGTATGTAGTTTTCAGGATCCGTCCTCACAAGATATTTCAAAGAAAAGGCAGCGATTTATGGGTAGATCAAACTATAAGTATTAGCCAGGCCGCCCTCGGTGTAGAAATGGAAGTGCCCACCCTTGAGGATACAGCAAGCTTAAGAATACCTGAGGGTACTCAGCATGGCGCCACTTTCCGGCTGAAGGGGCACGGAATGCCCCGCTTGCGTGGCTCGGGCAGGGGAGACTTACATGTAAAAATCAAGGTAAGTGTTCCCAAACACCTTACCCAACGTCAGAAAGAGCTCCTTGAAGAGTTTGCTTACCTGAATGGAGAGGAAGTAGGGGTTGAAAGCAAAGGTTTTTTTGACCGGATGAAAGATGCTTTTGGCGGTGGGTAGCCATTTCACAGCCCGGAGGTTGTAATGCATTACTTTTTTTTAGAGGGGCAAAGGTTGTCCGTTGAAACGGAAGTGGAACTGTTTGAGCGTGATTTTAACCACGCTTACCGGGTGCTCCGCTTAAAGCCGGGAGATGTATTAGCCATATCTGATGCCCGGGGTAAAGCATTTAGGGGGACTGTGTCTGTATCCGAGCCAAAAAGTATTAAAGTGCGCCTTGTAGAGGAGCTTTCCTCGGCTGAATCCCCATTGAACATCATTCTTTGTCATGCCCTCTCCAAAGGGGAAAAGATGGATCTGGTTGTCAGGCAGGCAGTGGAACTGGGCGTTAAGAAAATTATCCCGGTAACCACAAAGAGGAGTATTCCTGACCTGGGAAATAATAAAGAAAAAAAGAAAAACCAGCGCTGGCAAAACATAGCCCGTTCTGCTGCGGCTCAGTGCCGGCGGGCCTTTATACCTGCGGTTGAAAGGGTCCGGGATCTAAAAGCGATTCTGTTGGAGTTTAAAGGAAATCCCTTTTTAGTTCCGTGGGAAGAAGAATCACAACTCCCGCTTGTGGATGTTTTAAAACAGCCACCCCCCCGGGGCAAGGCTGTTTTACTGTTTATCGGCCCTGAAGGAGGTTTTGAAAATAGCGAAATAGAAGCAATAAACAATGCGGGCGGTAAGCTGGTTCACCTGGGACCAAGAATACTGCGGACTGAAACAGCTGCTACTGCAGCCATAACCATGGTTCAGGCAGCGTGGGGCGACTTAGGTTTAGAAGGGGAAAAATAGTGAAGAAAAAAGTGGCATTTTATACACTGGGATGTAAAGTAAATTATTGTGAAACTGAAGCCCTGCAGGAGCTTTTTGAGCAGTCCGGCTATAAAATCACCGGTTTTGATAACCAGGCTGATGTTTATGTGATTAATACCTGTACTGTAACCGGTAGCAGTGATCACAAATCTCGAAAAGCAATCCGCCGGGCCAGGAAACTTTCCCCTGAAAGCATTGTGATTGTTACTGGTTGTTACGCCCAGGCTGATCCGGAAAAAATTAAAGAGATGGGGCACGCGGACCTGGTTATTGGCAACCGTGATCGTGAAAGGCTGCCTCAAATCCTGGAAACACTGCAGCCAGGAACATCCATGGACCTGGTCACTCCCCATCCTGCCGATGCCAGCTTTGAAATGCTTCCTCCAGTAAGCAAAAGGCGCCGTACCCGGGGGTTTCTTAAAATCCAGGAAGGCTGCAACCAGAACTGCAGCTATTGCGTGGTGCCGTTAGTCAGGGGGCCTCTTCGCAGCCTTGATCCCGAGGAGGTGGATTTAAGAGCCCGGAAGCTTGTTGCGTCCGGCTGTCGTGAAATTGTGTTGACCGGTATCCATCTCGGCCTTTACGGGGCCGATCTGGATAATGTATCGCTTCCCTCCCTGTTAAAAAAGCTGGAAAGCATACCGGGTCTTTTAAGACTGCGCCTTAGTTCACTCGAGCCTTCTGATATCAACTCCGAGCTGGTGGATCATATCTCAGAATCATGGGTTGTTTGCCCACACCTGCATATTCCCCTTCAAAGCGGAGATGGAGAAATGCTGCGGCAAATGAACCGCCCCTATGAACCGGTGGAATACCTTTACCTGGCTAAATGGTTGAAACAGCAAATACCGGGTTTGGCTCTCAGTACTGATGTTATTGTAGGTTTTCCGGGTGAAACTGAAAAGCATCACCGCCGCAGTATGAAGTTGATTAGAGATATTGGTTTCAGCCGGTTGCATGTTTTCAAGTATTCTCCAAGGCCCGGCACCCAGGCTGCCGGTTATTCCGGCCAGGTGCCGAATCAGATCAAGGATAGACGCAGTAAGGAATTGATAGCGCTGGGTGAAGAATTGGCCTCTGCTTACCGCCAGGAGTTCCTGGGCACTGTACAGCCGGTGCTGGTCGAACAGGTTGCGCCTTATTCCCATGCGGAAGGATTTACTCCTCATTACCTGCGGGTAAAAATAAGCATGGATATAAAAGGTTTGCACTGGCGAGGCAAACTGATCAATGCCCGGCTGGAAAAAAATGAAGGCCCTGAAATCAGGGCCATCCGGGTTAAAAAGAAGTGATTTTGAACAAATGGAATTGGTTTGTTTTCAAACCTTTTATTTTAACTATCATCCGGGTAAGCAAGGTCTTTTATCAAGCTGCCCAAATCCCTTAAGCTGCCCCTGTAAGTGCTGACCGGTTCTTTGTCACTGCGGTGGAGTATGAAATCTTCCACCAGGAATGTATCGAGTCCGGCTTTTGAAGCAACTAGATCTTCAAGGGTATCATTGCCCGCCATCAGGCATCTTTTCGGTGAACAACCTATCAATTGGCTAATTTCTAAATAGTAGCCCGGATTTGGTTTGCAGTAATGCATGTTTTCCATGGTAGTAATTAGATTGAAAACATCCGGCGACAAGCCGCTCCAGGAAAGGCGCTGTAAAATAGCAGAAGCCGGGAAAATTGGGTTTGTTGCCAGCACCAGGATCATATTTTTTTCTAAGGCGTTATCTATTACTGTTTTGGCATCGGGAAGGATTTTGCCCCAGCCACTCAAGCCGGGAAAGCTATTTTGATAAAAATCATCTATGATAGGTTGGATTTCTTCACGGCTTGTTCCGATCCTCGAGCAGAATTCCTTGTAAAAAACGGTTTCGTTTTTCTTTCCCGGATCATTGTTTTCTACCATAACTCTTGTAGCTTCAAAAAGATGCTTAACAAAATCATCATGGTTTAAATAGCCTGAAAATTTTTTTGACAGGGCATTAATGTAAGCCGGTATGAATTGTTCTACATCCAGATCAAGCAGGGTGCCGTCCAGATCTAAGAGCAGGGCCTTATAATTAAGGGTATCTTTCTTGGGCATTACTGTTGGTCACCCTTATCCTCTTCAGGTACGTCCATCAATTCTTCATCATATATTTTATCGGTGGCTTCGCCAATTATTTTTTGCACATCCTGCAGCAGAACTACAGCCTTGTATTCTGCCTCGATAAATCTTTTTGCCACCATGTTCATGTTGACAACTTCTAGCAGTTTTTGCAGTTTTTCTTCCTGTTCTTTGGAAACCTCGATTCCTGACATTTTTTGCTTTTGCAGTTCCAACTGCTTGCGGCGGAGGTCTTGAACCATTTTTTTTGCAGTTTCATCAGCTTTTATTTCTTTTTGGGCCTTTAGTAGCTCCTCGAATTCTTCCGATTCCTTTAAAGCCTTTGCCAGTTTGTGAGCAGCATCATAGGGATTCATTTAAAAAACTCCTTTCCTCATTCAATAAGAAATTGATGGGTTTAAGCTAATTTAGAGCATCAGGTTAAGGCTGGATGCTTTTTGTTTATTGCATCAGCAATATCGGCTGCCGCCTGTTTTATGCTTGAAGCATCTACAGTTTTGCTAAACCTGTAAAACTCCGGTTTTGCATCGTTATAAAAGTGATCGTAATAATCCTTGCATAATAATTCTGCAACAGTTTGATAATCTCCTTTTTTTGTTAAAGCTGTCAGCATCTCAACTTTCCTTTTTCCTAAACGGCGTTCCAGGGATTTTATAGAACCCAGCAGTTGCTTGTAGGTTTCATCGTTTAATGGAGCCTGAATGTATGTCTCAAGAATCCGTTTCACCCTGGTTGCCAGGGGGGCGGTTATAAGAAAATGTTCTCCTTGCTGCATGGCTTCAACTAAAAAAATAGGAAGGTAGATATTGCCGATTCTTTTCCCTTCGTTTTCTATAACGAGACAAGGTTTGTTTTGGTAACGATCTAACTGCTGCAGCAGCAAAGCGTCAAAGTCTTTTTGGGAGCGCGGTTTTTCAAGACCTATAGACCCAAAAACAGAACCTCGATGCCTGGCAAGTCCTTCAAGATCCAGTACCGGCAAGCCCTGGTTAACCATTTCCTCTAAGATTAGAGTTTTACCCACTCCTGTAAGGCCGTGGAGAACGTATAATTTATTATGTAGAATGTAACTTCTTAAACGGTCGTTTATGTAACGCCGGTAGGCCTTGTAACCGTTTCTTAGCCTGCAGGCCTTTATTCCGGTCAACGACAAAACCTGGTATAGGCTGAAGCTGCGCATTCCGCCCTTTTTGCAGTATAGCAGCGGAACCATATCTCCGCATGCTTCCGTTATCTTTCTTACAAGCTCCGGCAGTTTGGGGGCTGCCATCTCCAGGGCAGTCCTTTTTGCCTCATGTTCACCTACCTGGTAAAAAATAATACTTAACTGGTAATGTTCGCGATCGTCAAACAGGGGTATATTAACCGCCCCGGGGATGGAGGCTTCTTTGTATTCAGCCGGTGAGCGGACATCGACAAACATCAGGTGTTTCTGCTGGATAGCTTCCCGGATATCTATTTCCATAATAAAACCTTTCCGCATAAAGGCATTTTTAAATATAGTGCTGCTTCATATTTAAAGCGTTATAAGTTAATAGTTGCACCCGTCAGGCACCTTTCAGCGCTTGATCAATTACATCATAGCATAGAAGAAAGATTGCTGGTAAAGTTATTTTACATTAATTCCGGCAAGTGTTACAATCCAGTGCCTGGATGGGTTGAGTCAATAGCTATCAGGTATAATTACCATTTCAGATAAATGAAGCAACGAGCGGTTAGCGGAGTTGTTTTCAAGGCTGCAAATAGTTTTATACCCTGTTTATGCAAAAAATTTTTGCCGTAAAAAGGTAATAAAGGGTGATTTAGCGAACTAATCAATGACGCCGCCTCAAAGGGATGAGGTTTGCTTCTCAAGCCTTATGGGCTGTGTTATAATATCGGTCAGGAGGAATCAGTATGTCAGCTGATTGTGTTTTTTGTAAGATTATCAACCGGGAGCTTGATGCAGATATCGTCTATGAGGATGAGAAAGCGGTTGCTTTTAAAGATATTAATCCTGCAGCTCCCGTGCACATCCTGGTAGTGCCACGTAAACATATTCCCACCCTTTTGGACCTGGAAGAAGAGGATCAACCCCTGATCGGCCACTTGCATTCGGTGGCCAATGATATTGCCAGGGCCTTTAAGATTGACAACAAAGGGTTCCGGATCGTGATTAACTGTGGTGCTGATGCAGGTCAGATTGTTTTTCATCTTCACCTCCACCTCCTGGGAGGAAGACCTTTGCTGCAAACCATAGCCAAGGGTAGAGGTGTTTAAGCTTGATGTGTTATCGTCCCTGGGTATTGGTTTTAAGGAGAGGGGGGAAGAGTTATGGCAGATGTTAAAATAGGTAAAAATGAATCCTTGGACAAAGCTTTGAAAAGGTTTAAAAAGCAATGTGCCCGCGCTGGGGTTATTTCTGAAGCTCGCCGCCGGGAGCATTATGAAAAGCCAAGTGTGCGCCGGAAAAAGAAAGCCGATGCTGCACGTAAGAGGCGCCGTTAAATAACCGAGGAGGCACTGATATGGCGAATAAATCCCTGTCAAATATGCTGGTGGAAGAGCAAAAGGAAGCGCAAAGAGCCAAGGACAAGTTCCGCTTATCTGTAATTAGGATGCTGCGGGCAGAACTGCAAAACAGTGCCATTGCCAAAAATGCTCCTCTTGACGCTGAAGAGGAGCTGGCAGTTTTGACAAGGGAAGTTAAGAAGCGCCAGGAATCAATTGAAGATTACCGGAAAGCCAACCGGCAGGAATTGCTCGATGACCTGGAGCGCGAAATAGAAATACTTAAGAAGTATTTACCCGAACAGCTTTCTGAAGAAGAGCTGGAAGGCATGGTCCGGGACGCAATAGCTAAAACCGGGGCAGAATCCAAACGCGATATAGGCAAGGTAATGGGTATGCTTATGCCCCAGGTTAAAGGCAAGGCCGACGGCAATGCTGTTCGCCGGATGGTTGAAGAAAAACTGCAATAAATTTAGCGAAGGCCCGGCTTTTTGAGCCGGGCCTTCCTGTCATGGAGGGCTGGCCGTTGTCGGCACCAAAAAGAGTACTGATTTGGTTTGCTTGTCTATTTTGCGGACTGCTTATTTTTTTGCCTTTTAGCAGTGGAACTGCAGATAATAAAGCTGTGGCGGTTATTGAGATTAGCGGAACTATCGATCCCGGCACCAGGAGCTATGTAGCCTATGCCTTTGAAGAGGCCCGGGATATGGGCGTGGAAGCAGTGGTGCTGGAACTGGACACCCCCGGAGGCTTCATTAATTCCGCAGAAGACATCAGGAGGATCATGGATGACTACGCCATGCCAATATACGCTTTTGTTCGACCCAATGCCATATCGGCGGGCGCTTACCTGGCTTTGGCCGCTGATGAAATATACATGGTCCCGGGCAGTACAATTGGCGCTGCCGAACCCAGTTACCTGGGGGTTGGTGAAGTTGATGAAAAAATGCTTTCGGTCTGGGAAAAAGAAATGGCCGGGGTGGCTGAGCGCCGGGACAGGGATCCCCAAATTGCTTCAGCCATGGTGCGCCGCGATATTGCTATCGAAGGGCTGGTTGAAGAGGGAATCCTTTTAACCCTGACTGCCGGTGAAGCACTGGAAGTTGGATACAGCGAAGGGACAATAAGCGATGAGAGCGCCTTTTTGGAAGCGGTCGGTCTTGAAAACGCAGAATGGCGTTTGATTGAAAGTCGGGCTGCTGACAGCCTGGTCAGCTGGACTACCAACCCCATAGTGGGGACTTTATTATTGATGATCGGGCTGGGCGGGTTGGCTTTGGAAGTAATAACGGCAGGTTTTGGAGCAGCCGGAGTCATCAGCCTGGCGGCATTTGCCCTGTATTTTGGAGGTAACATTGCGGCAGGAATGGCAGAATACTGGGTGTTACTCCTGTTTGCTTTTGGTGTTGGGATGATGCTGGTAGAAGCGCTTATGCCTGGGTTTGGTGTGTTCGGTGTTACGGGCTTGATAGCCACCATCATATCTATAGCTTTAGCTGCGGTTTCAGTTCAGACCGGGATAGTAATGTTGCTGATATCAATAGTTTTAGCCGCAGTATTTACCTTCGTCGCTTTCCGCTTTTTTGCCCGCCGGGGAGCTTTGCGGCATATTATTTTAGCAGAAGAAGAAAAGGCCGATCAGGGTTACGTGGCCCCACCAGATCAGAAAGATTTAACCGGCAAAAAGGGCATAGCGGTTACCTCACTGCGCCCTTCCGGTGCGGCTGAGATTGATGGAAAAAGGATTGATGTGGTAAGCGACGGTTCCTATATTACCCAGGGTGATTCGATCCAGGTTGACCGGGTTGAAGGTGTGCGGGTTATTGTCCGCAGACTTGAAGAGAATAATAGTGTATAATAGGCTGAGCAAAAACAGTTTTGATTTTTTTAGCAAACGATAGACGGGAGGCTTTTTTTATGATTGAAGGTATTATTCCCCTGCTTGCTTTAATAGTTGTTATTGTTATTTTCGTTGCTGTTATATTTAGTTTTATCCCCCTGGGCTTATGGATTTCCGCTCTCGCTGCTCGGGTTCCTGTGGGCATATTTTCGTTGATTGGTATGCGCCTGCGGCGGGTGATTCCGGCCAAAATAGTAGCCCCGCTAATCAAAGCTACTAAGGCCGGGTTAGACTTGAGTGTAAACAAACTGGAAGGTCATTTTTTGGCCGGGGGTAATGTTGACCGGGTTGTTAATGCTCTCATTGCCGCACAGCGTGCTGAGATCCCCCTGATGTTTGAAAGGGCTGCCGCCATTGACCTGGCCGGGCGTGACGTTCTGGAAGCTGTACAGATGAGTGTAAACCCCAAGGTAATTGAAACCCCCGTTGTGGCTGCTGTAGCCAAAGACGGAATTGAAGTGAAAGCCCGGGCCAAAGTTACGGTAAGGGCCAATATCGATCGTCTGGTCGGAGGCGCCGGCGAAGAAACTATCATTGCCAGGGTCGGTGAAGGGATCGTAACCACGATCGGTTCGTCCGACAATCACAAAGTGGTCCTCGAAAACCCTGATAAAATCTCAAATACCGTTTTACAAAAAGGGCTTGATTCAGGAACAGCTTATGAAATATTATCAATTGATGTGGCCGACGTTGATGTAGGCAAGAATATCGGGGCCCAGCTGCAAACTGATCAGGCTGAAGCCGATAAGCGGATTGCCCAGGCCAAGGCGGAAGAAAGAAGGGCCATGGCTGTGGCCAAGGAACAGGAAATGGTTGCTTCCGTGCAGGAGATGAGGGCCAAAGTTACTGAGGCCGAAGCAGAAGTGCCGAAGGCAATTTCCCAGGCTTTAAGAGAAGGTAATATGGGCGCTATGGATTACTATCAGCTTAAGAATGTGATGGCTGATACTGACATGAGAGAAAGTATCGGTAAGATGGGCGAAGAAGAACAGGAAGAAGATAACAAGTAAACTGCGGGAGGTCTGAGCATGGAAGGGATTATTACCTTAATTGTAATAATCATCATATTTAACCTTCTAAACCGGCTTGTTAATGCTGCTAAAAGACAGCAGCAGCCGCCTGCCCCTCGCCGGAGAACTTATGGGCCAGGGCGGCCTCTGCCCGATATTTCGACTGGCAAAACCATTGAAACACAAGAACCGCATGATTTGCGGTCTGAGCGCCGCAGGGATTACTATGCCGGGTTTGAAGATCAAGAAGAAGACGTGGAGGAAGCAGATGAAGCAAAAAAGCCGGAGGATAATAAAGACCTCGATGCAAAACGATCGGTTAGGGAAAAAACTCCGGCGGTTCCCGCTTCAAATTCCCTGCGCAAAATATTAAGTGATAAGGACTCACTTGTGGCTGCTTTTATATTTCACGAGGCGTTATCGGGACCTCCAGTGTCGCGCAGGAAAAAGAAAACGGCCTTAAACAGGTTCAGGTAAACTGGGAGGTTAACCAATGACCGCTAAAACATTCTGGGATGGATTGAGGCCTGGAACCCCGGAGCAAAACGACCTGTCGATAATGGGGGTGCCATTTGATGGTGCGGTTAGTGGCGCCCGTGGGGCGGCTGAAGCTCCAGGCAGGTTAAGGGAGCTATCCAAACGGTCTTCGCCCTTTTCAGAGGAAGGCCGGGACCTGCGGGATATGGCCATCTATGATCGGGGTGATGTCCCCTATAACCATGATTGGGTAAACTATTTTACTGAAGTGGAAAAACAGGCCTTTGATCTGTTTAAAACCGGGACGTTGCCCCTGTTTTTAGGTGGTGATCACTCTGTAACTATTCCTTTATCTACGGCTTTTGCCAGGCATTATCACCCTGAACCTGTAGGAATGGTGCACCTTGATGCTCACAGTGATTTGATGGATATTTATCACGACCAGAAATGGTCTCATGCCTGCCCCCAGAGGCGATTTATGGAGCAGGAAAATACAAAGCCAAAAAACCTGTTCCTTGTGGGGATCAGAGAATTTGAAGCGGAAGAAGTGGCATTTTGGAAAGATAATCCGGATTTAGGACTGGTTACAGCCCGCCGCTACTACCGGGATGGTCATAAGGCTGTTATTAATGAAATGGTTTCTGCAATGAAAGGCCTTAAAGCCGTCTACCTTTCTATAGATATTGACATCCTCGATCCCGCTTATGCCCCCGGAACCGGCACTCCCCAGGCCGGGGGGCTTTCAACCAGGGAGTTAATTGATTTAGTATGGGACACGATTACCATTCTTCCCGTAAAAGCAATTGACCTGGTTGAAGTAGCTCCACCGGTTGATATTTCTGATATTACCTCCAGGGCGGCCTTGAAAGTCATCTACGAGATATTTGCCGCTGTTAATTCCTTAAAAGAACAGTAAAAAAGTTGCCGGCCAAAGCTATCATCTAAAAGGGATGGTAGGGGGTTTGATGAGGATATGTTTAAATGTTTTTTCCAACTATCTAAGTTTAACAACAAGTGGTAAAATAGGGTTTGCATAGAATAGAAAGGAGAATACTGCTTATTGGCAGACAATGTAACAAGCAGAACAGTAACGCTTGCAGGCGGTGATGAAGCGGTTCAGTTGCTGGGCAAACAAGATCGTCATTTTAGCCTGGTTGAGGATAAATTTGATGTCCGCCTTATTCCCAGGGGACATGAACTGGTAATCGAAGGTAATGCCGAAGATGTGGAAGCACTATATGCCATGTTCCAGGAGCTCTTGATCCACATCCGCAACGGCCACTTGCTAACCGGGCGAGAATTTGAATATGCCTTGAAACTTACCGGGCAGGGGGATGTCGGCTCGATCCGGTCTTTGTTCAGCGATTTGATCCTGGTAACACCCCGCGGCAAGCAAATCAGGCCAAAAACGATAGGCCAAAAAAAATACCTGGAAGCGATCCGTTCACATGATATTGTTTTGTCAATCGGACCGGCCGGTACAGGGAAGACTTATTTGGCCCTGGCTATGGCGGTTGATGCTCTAAAAAACAAACAAGTCCAGCGTTTGATCTTGACCCGTCCTGCAGTTGAAGCAGGCGAGCATCTCGGGTTCCTGCCCGGTGATTTTCAGGAAAAGGTAGACCCTTACCTGCGTCCGATTTATGATGGACTTTATGATCTATTGGGAGTTGATGTTTTTCAGAAATACCGGGAAAAGGGGATCATTGAGATTGCCCCCCTGGCATATATGCGGGGTAGGACCCTGGATGATTCATTTGTTATCCTTGATGAAGGACAGAATGCAACTTCTGAGCAAATGAAAATGTTATTAACCCGGCTTGGCTTTGGTTCTAAGGCTGTTGTTACCGGGGATGTAACCCAGGTTGATTTGCCCGGCGGCCGTTATTCGGGACTGGAAGAAGCTGCAAAAATTCTCTCGGGCATTGATGGAATAGCCCTGAGTTATCTCAGCGAAAAAGATGTAGTTCGCCATCCCCTGGTTCAGTCTATTATCAAGGCTTACGAAGCATATGAGGGATCAAAGGGAAGGGGAAGCAATGAAAAAGAAAACAAGGCTCAGTGAAATATTTGACCGTTCGGTATCATTTAAAGATAACGTTCGGTTACAAAAGCTGGTCCTGGTAGCGGTTCTTTTTTTAACTGTTTACCTGATCCTGGTTTTTGTTAGCATGCCGGCACGTTTGGACATAGAGGTTGGCAGGCCCAGTCCCAGGACTATTTATGCCCCCCGTGATGCGGAAGATTCATATGCTACGGAGCAGCTGCGTGAGGAAGCGGCAAGTAATGTCTCCGAGGTATACGATTACGATCCCCTGGTGTTGGAAGGCGCCCTGGCGGAAATCGACTATTTCTTTGATGAAGTAGTGGAAATAAATAAAATGAACGATGAGCTTGAACCCGGGGACAAAACTGACATGATCCAGGATCTCCTGCCTCAAGAACTGGCGGACGATACTGTCGCTTCGTTATTGACCAACGAGGAAAATTTAAGAGATCTGCAGGAAAGGCTAAATAATTCTGTTAGGGAAGTATTTGAAGACGGTATTAAAGAGAACGAAGAGGAGTCAGCCCGGAGAAGATTGACCCAGGAAATAGCCCTGTACCCTTCCAGCGCCAGCTTGAAAAGAGTTGCTGAGGCGCTGGTGAAACCGCTGGTTGAAGTTAACGAGTTTTACAATGAAGAAGCGACAGAAGAGAAAAAAGAGCTAGCCCGGGAAGAAGTAGATCCGGTCATTATCATGCGTAACACTTTAATTGTCAGCGAAGGGGAGCCGGTTACAGAACATCAATATTCCCAGCTGGAAGATTTGGGTTTGATCAGGGGGCAGAGGGCGGATTACCCTGCCTACACGGGGTTATTCTTGCTGCTTTTTATTATGTTCGTCCTTGTGGGCGTTTATATGTCTATATTTGTTAAAGAAGTGTTCACCAGCCCAAGATTATTGCTGTTGTTGGGGATCGTATTTGTAATCACCCTCATCTTTTGCGTAGCGGCAAACTACTTTTCCGGGTACCTGATCCCGGTGGCAATTGGGGTAATCCTGATAACCGTTCTTTTTGGTTATAAGCTGGCCCTGATCATTAACCTGGTTCTTGCCCTGGCTGTGGGGCTTATTACCGGTGGCGATTTTTCCTTTATGACTGTAGCCCTGGCCGGGGGGCTGGTTTCCATCTATGCGGTGACCAGGTTGAGTCAGCGCAGTGACCTGGCCCGGGCCGGCTTTTTTGTAGCCGTAACCAATGCCGTGGTTGTCATTTCTTCTTACCTGTATTTCGGTAATGTCAGCCTGGAATACGACTCTTTGATCAATTTTAGCTACAGCATGATGGCCGGTATAGGGAACGGGATTTTTTCATCTGTTGTTGCCATAGGTTTACTTCCTTACCTGGAGAGCTTCTTTGGGGTTACTACAGCAATTACTTTGCTTGAATTGTCTAACCCAAATCACCCATTGTTGAAAGAAATGCTTTTGAAAGCACCAGGAACTTACTATCACAGCATGATGGTTTCCAACCTGGCGGAATCGGCTGCTGAAAAGGTCAATGCTGATGCATTGTTAACCAGGGTGGGCGCTTATTATCATGACATCGGTAAACTGAAGAGGCCGTACTTCTTTTCGGAAAACCAGTTGTCGGGAGATAACCCTCATTCGAGGCTTACCCCTAATTTAAGCTCGCTTGTTATCGGGGCCCATCCAAAGGATGGCTTTGATATTGGAAAGAAGCAGCGCCTGCCTGAACCAATCCTTGAAATAGTAGCGCAGCACCACGGCACCAGCATGGTTTCGTTCTTTTATCAAAAAGCCCTGGAAAGTGGTTGCAGGGAAGAAATTTCTGCAGATAAATTCCGTTATGATGGTCCGAAACCGCAGAGCAAGGAAGCGGCAATAGTCATGCTGGCCGACGCAGTGGAGGCGGGAGTGCGCTCACTCAGTAAACCTTCGAGCAGCCGGGTGGAAACTATGGTTCGCCGGGTGATTAAAGACAAGCTTGAAGATGGGCAGCTTGACCAGTCCGACTTAACTCTAAAAGAACTGGATCAAATTGCCGAATCGTTTATTTATATCATGTCTGGTATATATCACCAGAGAGTTGAATACCCGGAAAAAACTCTCAAGGCAGAATTGGAAAGTGGAGCCTGAGGGTTAAGGGGGATCTTTTGTAAATGGGACTTTACATCAATTGCATGCACCAGGATTACGCATTGCCGGGTTCTTTAGCGCAAATGCTTACAAAAAACCTGGAAAAGCTGCTGGGAGAATACAGCCTGGACGGTGGCGAAGTGGGACTAATCCTGGTTGATGATCAATATATACAATCATTGAACAAACAATACCGTGATAAAGATACTCCTACTGATGTACTATCTTTCTCATTCCTTGAACCGGGAAACGGGGAAGAAACCGGTGATGCCGAATTTGCCGTGGGGGATATTTATATTTCGATAGACAGGGCTCGTGAGCAGGCTTTAGATGCCGGCCACAGTCTGGAAAGGGAAATCGTTCTGCTTGCCGTCCATGGTCTGCTCCATTTGCTCGGTTATGATCATGAAGAAGAGGAAGAACGAAAAGTGATGCAAAACAAGGAACGAACAATTCTCGAGCGATTTGATTTTTAACCAGGCGGTGGGATTGACATGCAAAAAGTACTTTATAGTTTTAAATACGCTATCCAGGGCTTGAAGTACTGTTTTTGCACTCAGCGTAACATGGGTATACATGCTATCGTGGGTATCATGGTCATTTTGCTCGCCTTTACCCTGCGCATATCTTTAACCGGTATGCTTTTCCTGCTCACAGCGATTACATTTGTAATGGTAACGGAGATTTTAAATACCGCTCTTGAGAAGGCGATTGATCTGTTCACATCAGAGCGCAACCACCTTGCCCATAAAGCAAAAGATATCGCTGCTGGAGCTGTCCTGCTCTCATCTTTGTTTGCTGTAGTTATAGGGCTTTGTATTCTTGGTCCACCTTTGTGGGATATGCTCAGCCAATTACTGCTCTTTCCAGGCTTAAGGTGAGAGAAATGAAAGAGGTGGTTTTATGCGGACGGAAAGCCTTTTAGAAGCGGCACAGGCTGCCAGGATCAGGGCTTATGCACCATATTCCCAGTTCCCAGTCGGCGCGGCCCTTTTAACCGAAGAAGGTGCGGTTATAACCGGGGCAAACGTGGAAAACGCTTCATCGGGTATGACAGTATGTGCCGAAAGGCTTGCCATAATGACGGCTGTCCATGCCGGTTATCATAGTTTTAAAAAGATTGCTGTTGTTGCTGATTGCTCCTCTCCCCCGTCCCCCTGCGGTGCTTGCAGGCAAACTTTGTGGGAACTGGCCGGGCCTATCGATGTGATCATGGGAAACTTGGATGATGAAGTATTGATAGAGCCGCTCCATAAATTGTATCCGCGCCCATTTGGTTATGAAAAATGGGCTGAAAACCCGGTAGGCAACTACATGTTAGATCAAGTTGAAGGATGGCGCATACCGGTAAATTTTCACCCGATAGGATATATAGCCAATGACTTTAGCGATCCAGACCGCATTCCCTCCAATTACAAGGAATTATTATCAAAAGTGGTGCTAACCCCGGAGTATGAAGAAGGACTCTACCGGATCGAGGAAGAGGAAAAAATAAATATTATAGCTTATTTACATCAGGCTAGAAATAAAGGGTATACCTTAAAAGAAAAGCGCCTCGGCCGCGGTAACGAGGTTTATGGTGTTTTTGTGTGCCGGGCGCCGTTAAGGCCCAACTCAATTGCTGAAACCAGGGTGGAACTGGTCGACAGAAATAAAAATGTGTTAACGGTGAAGGGAGCCGACCTGGTCAATAAAACCCCCGTCCTGGATTTGAAAACAATTATGCCTGGAGACTAAACCACCACAGGAAAGGATTATGATATGCATCGTTCAGGTTTTGTGGCCTTGATTGGCCGGCCTAATGTTGGAAAATCAACTTTACTTAATGCCCTGGTTAAAGAAAAAGTGGCTATTATTTCCGAACAGCCTCAGACTACCAGGAATCAAATCAGGGCCGTCTTAACCAGGCCGAATGACCAGGTTATATTTATTGACACACCCGGACTGCATAAGCCAAAGCACAAACTGGGCTCTACAATGGTCCAAAAAGCCAGGAACACTATGAACGAGGTGGACCTGATTTTTTTTATAGTAGAAGGTAACCAGCCACCGGGAGCAGGGGACCGTTATATTTCTGAAATCCTACACAGTACAAGCAGTCCCGTTTTTTTGGTTTTAAATAAAGTGGACCTGGTAAAAACAGAAAAGATGAGTGAATACGAAGAACTATATCAAAAGCTCCATCATTTTGCAGAACACTTTAAGGTATCCGCTTTAATGAATCATAACCTGGAACAATTAATTGAAACAACTGTGAAATACCTTCCGGAAGGGCCCCAGTTTTATCCTCCTGATATGGTTACAGATCAGCCGGAACGTTTTATTGCCGCGGAAATAATCAGGGAAAAGCTTATCGCTCTAACCAGGGAAGAAATACCTTTTTCAGTAGCTGTAGCTATCGAGGAGATGAAACCAAGAGAGGACGGAGATCTTCTTGATATCCGGGCGGAAATATATGTGGAAAGAAAATCTCAAGTGGGAATCATTGTGGGTAAGGGTGGAACTTTGCTAAAAGAGGTGGGAACAAGGGCCCGGCAGGAATTAGAAGCCCTGTTTGGGCAGCATATTTTTCTTGACCTGAGGGCCAAAGTGAAGCGGGAGTGGCGTAACCGAGAAGAAGAATTGCGTCGCCTTGGTTACAGTGATTGATTGTACCTGCTCCGGCTGTGCTGCATTTTAGAATGGTGCCTGCTCATTGCCTGCGCTGCTATTTACTTGAAAATGAGGAGTAAAGAATTGTCCAGCCGCATTTTTAAAGATCAAGGCCTTGTCCTTAGAACCCGGATCCTGGGTGAGGCTGATCGCCTTATAACCTTACTTACTCTTGAAGGCGGTAAATTTGAAGCCGTAGCCCGGGGGGCCCGCAAAATGAAAAGCAGGTTGGCTGCCGGTGTAGATATATTTACCTGTGGTGAATATACATTTCACCGGGGTAAAACCTGGCCGATTATTACCGGGCAGAACCCAAAAGAACGTTTCCTGTGGTTCAGAGACGATCCTGAACTTTATCCTTACGGTTTATACCTGGCTGAATTGACCGATCGCCTTGTAATTGACGAAGATCCCTGCCCGGAGGTATACCGGCTTTTGTTGTCCGGTTGGAGGCAGTTAGGAGAAAAAGGGGACCGGTTTTTAACTTTGCGAGCCTTTGAGCTTAAACTTGCCCATTACCTGGGCTACAGCCCGGGCCTGCATTTTTGTCCAGAATGTGATTCTGAACAAGTCCTCGGTTTTAGCCCAAAAGAAGGCAGCCTGTTTTGTCATGGTTGCCGGCCCGCTGATTTTATTAAACTGGAAAGTGGGACTATTGCCCTGGCCCGGAGGTTGTTGGAGAGTCCCTTTGATCAGGTTGCAATAATCAGGCCGAGTACCAGGCAGAAGGAAGAACTGGCAAGGATGAATAATAGTTTCTTAGCGTACCACTTTGATTTGGGTGAGCTTAAGTCAAAACGGTTGCTGAAGGATTGAGTGATGGATTGATGGATGGATACGAGCCTTTTTTAACAAACGCTCAGAGAGAATTGCCAGGTAGAAATAAAAGGCGGTTACGATTAAATTGAGTGTTACTGCTGATAGAAAATGTTTAAAGTATGCCGTGATTATAAGGAGGTTCAGCTGTGAATATCGGGATTATTATTTATTCACAAACCGGCAACACCAGGGAGACAGCCGGTAAACTGCAGGACAAGCTTGAGGAAAGCGGCCACCAGGCCGGCATTGAAGAAATAACAATCAAGGGAAAAATTCCAGCCCAGCCCGGCCAGTTTGAGTTGTCAGGCATACCCGATCCAGTGGAGTATGATGCTGTGATTTTCGGTTCACCTGTCCAGGCGTTTAACCTTAACCCGGTCATGCTGGCCTACCTGGACCAGATCCCTGAGATGCAGGGCAAAGAAGCAGCTTTTTTTATCACCAAGCAGCTGCCTGTAAAATGGACCGGGGGAACCCAGGCACTTGGTAAAATGAAAGAGGCTTGCGAAGCTAAAGGCGCTGTAGTCAAGGGTGCAGAGATAGTTTTTTGGGCTGCAGGAAAACGCCGGGAAAGCATTGAGAAGGCCGTTGCAAGCCTGGCTGCTTTGTTCTAACTAATTTTGAAGGGCCGGCCAGGTGTTTATTATTATGATGCAGTGTCATTGCACTTTGCATGATGTTGTTAATAGTAATGAGAGCCTGGATTGCCTGTGTTTC
>Ga0207421_10000653_pt1 | contig 44466 bp, 42 predicted proteins | sample SodLakKL_010_SED_4_FD_187542 | JGI IMG/M metagenome (GOLD analysis project Ga0207421, IMG submission 187542) | Alkaline sediment microbial communities from Lake Tanatar, Kulunda Steppe, Russia - 8KL_010_SED (SPAdes) (version 2) | ecosystem: Environmental > Aquatic > Non-marine Saline and...
GAGGAGGACGAAGAGGAGGAGGAAGAAGAGGAGAACGGAGAGGAGGACGAAGAGGAGGAGGAAGAAGAGGAAGAAGAGGAGAACGGAGAGAACGGAGAGGAGGAGAACGGGGAGGAAACCCCTGACGACGATTCGGAGGACGGTAACGGCAACGGCAACGGTAACGGCAACGGTAACGGTAACGGCAACGGAACCGAAGACGACGACTGAATCGGTGACGGACGCCGCGGCTTCGAACGTTGAGCGTCGAGTTGCTGGGGGCGCCGGACCGTGACGCTCCCATCGGGACGGCGACGGCAGAGCCGTTTCACGGTCCGCCGCTTGAGGCCGCCGCGATTCCTCTCGGAACCGTTCTCCGGCCGGTTTTTTGCATTCACTTATCGGACAGCTACGGGTCCGCCTCAACCGAGATCGCTGCGGCCATTCGTTCGATGGTCTCACCGGCAAGCTCCTGATGTGTCGGAAACACGACCAACCGATCCCGGAGCGTTTCCGCACCGGCAGCTGCCCGCGATTCGGCGTGTCGATAGACGGCGGGCCAGGTGAACGCCTGACACGGAAGCCCCCGGCTTCGGAGCGAACGGACGAAACGCTGCCGGGCGTCGGTATCGGCGGCGAGCGCCGCAACCCCATACGGGGAGGCCCCGTCCGGTGCCTCGGGAGTGACGACCTCCACCGTGTCGTCTTCGACGAGCAGTCGCCGGAGGGTCCGGTACCGGTCGTTGCGAGCGTCGCGGACGTCTTCCGGCCGACAGTGATGCAGCCCGCGATAGGTGAGAATCCCGGGTGCCTCATTCGGTGCCCCAGGCTTCACCGATTCGATGTTCGCACTCGCTGCACGCTTGATCGTCGGGGCCACGTTTAGTGGGATACCGACTCGGCGGGCGATCGACAGCGCCAACAGTCGTGGTCTCGCCGACCGCTCCCGTCGCTGGACGGTGGGGCGGGGAACTCGTCCGTCGCGGGCCACCACGAGTCCGCCGTTCGGAACGGGGAGCGTTTTGTGGAGACAAAAGAGTGCGAGATCCCCCGTCGACCCGAGGAGCCGACCGTCGCGGTGCCGGCTGAAGAGCCCGCGGGCACAGTCCTCGATCAGGAACACGTCTCGCTCGCGGGCGAGCGCCGCGACCTCATCGAACCGTTCGTCCGCAAAGCCGAAGTAGTGGATGCCCAGCAGCGCCACCGGCTCGACCGTCTCGATGCGTTCGGCGATCGCTTCGACGGGAAGCGAGAGATCGGCGTTCACGGGAAAGTACCGCACGTCGAACCCAGCGTTGCGGACCGCCCAGGTCACTCCACCGGGGACGTACGCGGGCAGGAGGACGGTTCCGGTACGGTCCATCGCCCCGAGCGCTGCCGCGAGTCCGTTTTTTACGCGGTCATACAGCACTCGCTGTCCTCGTGGCACCCAAGAGTCGTCGTCGAGCACTTCCGGAACGGTCCCGCGGCTTCGGCACTCGCTGTCACAGTCGCCGTTCCCGTGTTCGAACAGCCACCGGAGGTGGAATCGTGGCTGTTCGACCGCGTATGAGTTAGACATCCCCGTGGTCAGCGGGTCGCTGTGGGGCCTGTTCCGCCGACCCGGACGGTTGGCTGGTCTCAACACGCACTCCAATGAGATCGGCTATTCCTTCACGCAGCGGGACCCGCGCTTCGAATCCGAGTCGGTCTCGGGCACGCCCCGTTGCCGCGCGGCTGTGACGGACGTCCCCCGTCCGAGCCGACTCGTGGCGAACGTCGGCGTCAGTCCCGGCCTCCTCGCGAACGATCGCCGCGAGGTCGGTGACCGTCACGCTCTCGCCCGTTCCGACGTTGTACGCGGTTCCGGTATGCTCGGTCGTCGCCGCTGCGAGGTTCGCCTTGACGACGTCCGACACGTGGACGAAATCGCGCGTCTGCTCTCCGTCACCGTGGATCGTGAGGGGCTCACCAGCGAGCGCCCGTTGAACGAACGCCTCGATCACGCCGCTGTACGGGCCCCGCTGACCGGGTCCGTACACGTTGAAGTACCGCAGCGCGACGACCGGGATCCCGTACGTTGCGTCGTAGGCATGGGCGTACGCGTCGACCGCGGCCTTGTCGGCACCGTACGGTGATCGTGGCGTCATCGGCTCATCGATCGTCACCGGAAGCGTCCCCGGATCGCCGTAGACGGCCGCGCTCGATGCGAGTACGACGCGCGCATCCGCCTCCCGGGCGGCCTCCAGTACGGTGAGCGTTCCGTCGACGTTCACCCGGTGTGACCGTGGCGGATCCGCAACCGACTCGTCGACGCTGACGACCGCGGCCTGATGGAAGACGATGTCGACCCCCGCCATCGCCTCCTCGACGGTCGCCCGGTCGGTGACATCGCCCTCGATCGGTGTTGCATCGTCGGGCACCGCGTCCACGCTGCCGGTCGTGAGGTCGTCGAGGATGCGCACCTCGTTCTCCTCGACGAGCGCTCGCGCAAGGTGGCTCCCGATGAAGCCCGCGCCGCCGGTCACGAGGACCGTTCGGCCGTGGGGACCCTCATCGAAGTCCTTGGCGCGCTCGTCGGCGTCACAGGCCTCGCCGTCCGGGCCGGTGTCGAGCTGCGTCATCGGCGATCCACGCGGACATCTCGGTCGCTGGGCGGCACAGCCGTCGGTGGTGCCGACGGCTCATCGCTCACGCGCTTCCCAAGTAACGTCTCCCCAACCACTCGGTACGGTTCGGGAGCCGTCGTTCGAGTCTCGTTGGCCATATAGTGAAACCGCCCGTCGGTGTGGGGTATTGTTACCCACCGGATACGGAGTGTCCGATCCCCTCGACGTGTCCCATCTCACCGTGATCCGAGCGCTTCTTTCTTTAGCACTGCTGGATCGGTAATGCCACACTCGAACGCGAAGGCACTGGCTACTTTACAGGCCTGACCGAGAGCGTGGTGCAAATGGATGTCTTGGTTACTGACGGGATCATGAAAAAGTCGCTATCCGTCGTTCGGACCATCTCCCCCCGAACGACGAAGACGGGGGTCGTTGCGTCGTATCCGCTCTCGATGGCCGGCCTCTCGAAACACGTGGACCGGCCACATCGGATCGACCGGTCGGATCCGCTGGAGTACGTCCGATCGTTGAACGCCGTCATCGACCGATTCGGCTACCAGTATCTGTTACCGGTCGGTGGATGGACGACGCGGGCTCTGGTCAGCAACCGATCTGAACTCACCCCGGACGTCGACGTCGTCCTCCCGGATTCCGGGGCCATGCGGACTGCACAGCGGAAGGTGGAGACGTACCGATTGGCGAAATGCCTCGGCGTTCCGACCCCGGAAACAGCCCAGGTTTCCAACGCTGCCGACGAACGACGGATGGTCGATGAGTGCGGATTTCCACTCGTGATCAAGCCACCGATCGAGTCCGCGCCGAAATACGTCAAATACGCGCACGAAGCCGACGAACTCCGGCGGAAGGTAGCAACGTATCGCTCGCGATACGACGACGATCCGATCGTTCAGGAGTACATCTCAGGGGAGGGCTGTGGTTACTTTGCTCTGTATCTCGACGGCAACTGTGTCGGCAGCTACTCACACACCCGAATCCGGGAGTACCCGCCGTCGGGCGGCATCAGCGCGTGTGCCGAGTCGGAGCCGACTGCGGAGCTTGGGACGATCGGCAAGGAGGTGCTCGATTCGCTCGATTGGAACGGCCCGGCGATGGTCGAGTTCAAACGCGGCGCAGACGGCACCCCAAACCTGATCGAGATCAACCCGAAGCTGTGGGGCTCGTTAGATCTCGGGATCGCCTCCGGACTCGACTTTCCGACCGCGCTACTCTGTCACATGGCCGGGACGGGGCTGCCCGAGTTCACGTTCCAACCGCACCGATTTCAGTGGCCGCTCTCCGGCGACCTTCAACACGCCTTTCATCGGCCGCGAGCGGCTCCCGCTGTCGTCAAGGATCTCGCGTCCAGCGACACGTCGTCAAACCTCAGCCTGATGGACCCGCTTCCCCACGTCATCGAAGCAGGAAAGGGGTTCGCCTCGCCGTTCGTCGGCGATCGCTCGTGAGGGCCGCACCTCCGTAGGAGTTCACCCCTCCAATTCCGTTCACACGAGGCTCAGATACACGGATTCGAGCTTCTCGATCTGTGCATTCACTCCGAGCGGCTTGACGGCAACCCTTCCGTCGGAGCGGCCGGTCGATCGCAGAATGTCCAACAACGCGTCGGCGAGGACGTCGTCATCGGCGTGAGCGATCGACGGTGAAACGTCGGAAAGCAGCATCGGGAGGTCGGAGACCGCCGTCGCGACGACCGGGAGGTTACACGCCATCGCCTCCTTCACGGAGTTGGGCATTCCCTCCCGTTTCGAGGTCAAAAGCAGCACGTCGGCCGCGTTCATATACCGCGGCATCGACCGATGTTCAACGCCCGAGATGGTGTGTAACACCACTGGGCCGTCGATCGACGACCGGATGCGGTCGACGAGTCGCTCCGCCCGTGGAAAGTCCTTCACCGCTCGATCGGTGTCGTATGGGAACAGGACGTGCTTGGCGTCAGGATCCCAGCCGAGCTCCCGTTTGGTGACCGCGGTCGCGTGTGGCCGGAACAGGTCCAAGTCGACGCCGTGCGGAATGACGTGACAGTCGTGGCCGTACGCCGCCGCCATCTCCTCGGACATCACGATCACCTCGTCCGCGAAACGGGCACATAATCGACTCACGGACCCATACGTTCCCATCAGATCGGAGCCCCACAGCGTCACTACCGTGGGTCTGAGTGCCTGTACGATTGCTGGCGGGGCGGTCAGTCCGTAGTTTGCGTGGACGATATCGTATCCTCCAAACGCTGAGACGACTGCTCGGACGTAGTATCGTGCGTACGTTGCGACGGTTCTGTCGACCTCCTTTGAGTACCCTGGGAGCGGGAGCACGTCGACCTCGTGACCGCGCTTTCTGATGCCGGCCACCTGCTGTTTAAAAAACCCCGAGTGGTCGTTCCCGACGAGCGTGAGTATTCGCACGGCGGTCACTTCACGAGTTCGTACAGCCGCTCGGCGACCGCCATCCGGTAGCCGTCGGTTTCGAGGCTGTAGTAGGGAACGAGCTTCGCACCGAATTTGCTTTTATACCGACAGAGGCGTTCCGTGTTGGCACCGTAGAGGTCGTATGCGGTGACCGTCTCGGTCGGCGGGTCGGCTGCGATGTCGTTCAGAACCTCCCAGTGGATGAGGCTGTTGACGGCAACGCCCTCGTGGACGGTCCGGCCGCCACCCTGCCAGAAGTAGGCCGCATCGGGAGAGTAACACACGGTGACGCCGGTGAGAAACTCTCCGCTTTCCGACCGGGCCACGTAGACACGCGCCATCCCGTCGAGCGCATTGTACAGGTCCCGAACGTATGGCCAGGTGAGTGGATACGACCGCCCCTGTTCGCTGTACCGATCACGCGTCTGTTCGAACACTCGGCGTGCGGCGTCGGCCCCCTCCCGTCTGATCTCGATGCCCAGGGCGGTCGCGTCACGGATCTCCCGGCGCAGGCTCTTGCTCGCCCCATTGCGGATCTCCTCCGGATCGCTGTTGGAGGCGTCGAGCAGGTACGTGAACTTGGTCTGCAAGGAGAGGTCGTTCCAGACGTATGGTCGTGGGTCGCCGAACACCGGCTGACAGGTTATCTTCGACAGCGTCGTGTAGCTGTCGAGGTCGAACTCCTCCACGACGAGGTCAGCGAACGACCGAAATACCTTCTCCCGTTTGCTCTGTTTCGGGCTCGCCGGCATCAGTATCGGTCCGAGTCGCGGGACGCCCATCCCCGGTGGGGGCGACGTGACCAGCTTTCCGGGCCCCATCGATCGGACGAACACCGGCAACAGCGCGACCGGCCTATCACCCTTGTATCCCCCGACGAGGTGGAGGTCGCTCGTGGTGTGATCGTCGAGAACCGATAGCGCCGCGGCCGTGTGAAACGCCTCGATCCCCGTCGACGGAAGGGCGTCGTCCCATTCCTCGAGGGTGAGTTGTCGAAGCTCCATTGATACTCCAAAAGTGACTCCGAATCGCTTTGTTAATCTCGCCATACGGCGTGCGGATAGAGCCGGTAGGACGGCTGTGTGCGATCCGTGTCGACGCGCGATCTTTGGGAGTCCGGATAGTGAGATCGGAGCCACTTCGTCCGGAAAATCACACCGGTTGTCCGCTGATGCCGCACGCGACGCCGTGGGAAGGCACATCCTTACAAAGGAATCGCTCGGTCCAGTCGAAGACGAAACCGGACACGACGACCATGATATCGATTCACTCCCACGTTACCCCCGTCCCCACCGTTTCGATCACCCTTCCGCTCCCGTTCGGATCGCGGAGTCCACGGGTCGCGTTCCCGAATGGGGCGCGTACTATCCGGTCGTCACATCGCGGTCAGTCCCCTGAATGTCGATAGCCGACCGCATCTCGCGCGGCGTCAGCGCCTCGCTCGGCGCGAACCTGATCGACACGGTCGCCAACGCCCTGCTCATCGTCGTCCTCGCACGGTACCTGCTGACGCCCGAGGAGTACGGCCTGCTGTTTTATGCCCTCTCGATCATCGGCGCGGTCGCCATTTTGGGCACGCTCGGGATCCCCTCCTCGGCCGGCCGATACGTGACCGAGTACGGCGAGGTGGACCGCGACCAGGTCCGCTACGTGATCCGCGCCGCCCTTGGATATTTGCTCGTCCTCTCGCTCGTGGTCGGCGTCGCCATCTCCGCCGGGAGCTCGCTCATCGCGACGCTTCTCGACGAGCCCGGCCTCGCCTCGATTCTGGTGTTCGGGGCCGGGTACATCGTCTTTCAGTCGCTTCGAGAACTCGTCTCGGGCGTGTTTCAGGGACTCAACCGGGTCGACCTGAGCGCGCTCGTCGCCGCCGTGTCAGCGATTGCGCGATTCATCTTCGTCGTGGCTCTCGTCTCGGTCGGATTCGGGGCGGCCGGCGCGTTTCTCGGCTATGTCCTCGGGTTCGCGGTGTCCGCTGCGCTCGGCGGCGCGCTGTTGTACGGACGCTTCTACCGGACGTACGACGCCACGGTCGACCGCGCGGACGACCTCGTGCAACGGCTGCTCGAGTACGCAGTTCCGCTCACCGCAACGCGGGGGGCGAGTATGCTCGACAAGCAAGTCGACACGATCCTCGTCGGCATCATCGTTGGTCCGCTCGGGGTCGCGTACTACACGGTCGGCAAGCAGGTCTCGCAGGTCGCCGTTGCGCCGGCGACCTCGCTCGGTAGCACGATCTCGCCGACGGTTGGCGAACAGAAGGCCGGGAAGGAGGACTCGCGTGCAGCACGGATCTACGAGCGGTCCTTCGAGGCGATCGTGATACTGTACGTGCCCGCTGCAGTCGGACTGTTTCTCGTCGCGGGGCCGCTCGTTCGGGAGGTCTTTGGTCCCGACTACGCCGGGGCCGTGATCGTCGTCCAGATCTTCTCGCTGTACGTTCTCGTGAACGCGGTGTCCCGCATCACGAGTGACGCACTCGACTTTCTCGGTCGGGCCCGTGAACGGGCGATCGTCAAGACCACCATGGCCGTCTCGAACTTCGGTTTGAACCTGCTCTTGATACCCGTCATTGGCGTCGCCGGCGCTGCGCTCGCGACCGTCATCACCCACTCCGTGTACGTCGGCGCGAACGTGGTCATCATCTCGCGTGAGCTTCCGCTCTCGTTCGCACGGATCCTCCGCTCCACCGCAGGAGTCACGGCCGTCTCACTCGTGATGGGCGTCGCGGTGGCGGCCCTCGTTCCGCACGTGTCCGGAATTCCCTCCTTCATCGGCGTCGTCGGTCTCGGCGTCGCCGTTTGGGCCGTTCTGTCCGTGGGCTCCGGCCTCGTGGACGTCGTCGAAATACGGGAGTATTTCGCTTGAGCCAGCGTCGTGCCCGGTAAGGGAGCCATAACAATCCGTGAGACGGCGGCTGTTCGGATCACTAATGTCTCGTAACGATGGCGCACGACCGACGGAGGGAGGTCAACGGTCGCAGGCGAGCAGATGACGATGCGAGTCCTCAACCTCGTCACGACCGATAAAGCCCGATTTTTCACCCAGCAGGTGGAGATCTTGGCGCGTCGCGGCGTGGAGCAGACCACGGTGTCGCTGCCGACGCCGGTCGTCGAGGGGGATGGACGTCGGTCCGTCGTCGACTATCTTCGGCTGTTGCCCCCGACGATTCGTCACTCCATGGGCGAGTACGACCTCCTGCACGCAAACAGCGGTCTCACCGCTCCCGCCGCGGTGCTCCAGCAACGGCTCCCGACCGTCGTCTCGTTGTGGGGGACGGACCTCATGGGACGGTACGGGCCGATCACGAAGGAGTTCACGAAACGATGTGACGCCACCATCGTGATGTCCGAGGAGATGGCGACGGCGTACGGTCACGACTGTCACGTCATCCCACACGGCGTCGACCTCGAGCGGTTCACGCCGCAGCCACGATCGCAGGCCATCGAGGCGCTCGAGTGGGACCCGAACGCCAAGCACGTCCTGTTTCCGTACCCGACCCAACGTGACGTAAAGGACTTCCCCAGGGCGGAGTGGATCGTCTCGGCGGTGCGTCGACGGGTCGACCCCGACGTCGAGCTTCACACGGTGACCGGCGTCCCGCACGAGTCGATGTCGCTGTACATGAACGCGGCCGATATGCTGCTTTTGACCTCGAAACGGGAAGGATCGCCGAATTCGGTCAAGGAGGCGATGGCGTGTAACCTCCCAGTCGTTTCGACGCCGGTCGGCGACGTGCCCGAGCGGCTCGCCGATGTCTCCCCGTCGGTCGTCAGCGAGGTGGATGAGACGCTGGTCTCCGGGGCCGTCCACGTGATCACGGATGGGCGGCGCTCGAACGGACGGGACCGAGCACACGACGTCAGCATCACGAAAATGGCCGACCGGCTGATGGAGGTGTATCGGGAGGTCTCGGCGACCTGAAGCGTCCCTTGCGAAGTTTGCGATTCCGAGGCTGTCGAAACAGCTACTGGGTGCCCGTGGAACCACCGTTCCGGACGGCGTTTACCGCGGCCCCGAGGAGCACGATGATGCTGGCAAAATAGACGAACGTGACGAAAAGCAGAAGCGCGCCGATCACCCCGTAGGCTCCGTACTGGCCGGCGCTCCCCACGTACACCTGAAACCCGGTTTGAAGCGCGACCCACCCGACCGCCGCGACGGCGGTGCCGGCGAGCACCCCGGAAACCGACGTTTCGACCGGTGGAAGGACGTAGTATATCGGCAGCAGGATTCCTATCAGCACGACGACGAGGGTGACCTTTCCGACGGCGTCGCCGGCCGGAACGGCCTGGGGTGAAACGGAGAGGAGGACGCTGATGGCGACCACCAGCGTGCCGGCGGCGAAGAGTCCAGCGGCGACGACGATGGCATCCCGGAACTCTTCACGCAGCGAGCTCTCCGGCGCGTCCGGGTACATCCGCTCAACACCGTGTTTGAGGCCACGAAACACCCGCAGTCCGTTCCACGTCAAGATGAGAACGCCGAGCAGCGACGCGGTTCCCCGGCCCGTGTTGTCCATCAACGTCTCTGCGACGAGTTGCTGTCCCGACGGTGAGAGCTGTTGGCCGATCAGCCCGGTGACGTGATCGACCAAGGCCTCCCCACCCAGAACGGATGTCACGGCGACGACGAGCAACAGGAGCGGTATCGTTGCGACGAACGTGTAGTACGCGACCCCCGCAGCCGTATGAGTGAGGTCCTGCTTGCGCGTGAGCGCGATGACGCCCCGGACGGTCGTCGTCTTCGACCATAGCCAGTCGGGGACGTACTGCTGAAGCCGCGAGTCGTTGCTCATTTTTGACGCCAAACGGAACACAGTATGTATCCGAGGAGGACGCCCGCATACAGGAGGAGTGCCCCGCCGTCGATCCGGTCGATACTGACGAGATACGCGAGGCCAGCGAATATCACGAGCACGACCAGTGCCGCCATCCCCCGTAGAACCATCCCGTACGCCCGCTCGCTCACCTCCCGAGCACGCTCCTTGTGGGTCCCGTCGGCCATGGCTATCGCTCGCCTCCACGACGCTTTGTTAGACGACAAATATCGGCGGTGACGCGACGGGACTGGAGGCGGTCGGAACCGTCACGTCGGTCGCCGGCGTCTCGAATCGCGCACGTCACGGGACTGTTCTCCCGTTCGCCGTCATCCCCCGATGGGAATCTTTCCCCCTCCCCTCAGCGACTCTCGATCAGGTCCTGCACGGCGTGCTCGTCGGCGATGATGAACGCCTCGTGATCGCGATCCGCGGGTCGATTCGAGACGAACACCAGATGCCGGTTGCCGTACTGGTCCGTCTCCGAGACGTTCCAGTTGCTCTCCGCGTAGCCGAGGTCACGGACCGGGTCGGGATCGGGTTCGAGTCGCTCCCACTCGTCCAGTGACGTCCAGGTCATGACTACAGGTCCGTGCTTTCGATGGACACGTCGACGACGCCGTCGACGTTTATCGAGGTGATCTCCCCCGAGTATCGGAACCCGTCGATACCCTTCGCGACGACGCCGGTGACGGTCCCGTCCTCGACGACATCGTCCATGTCGTCCCATCGGCTATTCCCCTCGGAGCTGATCGCCTCGTCGAGTTCGACGTCACCGGTGACGCTGAACGTGTAGGCCGCGACGGAGTTCACGCGCGTCCCGTCGACGATCACCCGGTTGGATAACGCGTCGTCCGTGGTCTCATCGGAAGCGTCGTCCGTGGCCTCATCGGAATCGTCGTCCGTCGTCTCGTCGGAAGCGTCGTCCGTCGTCTCGTCGGAAGCGTCGTCCGACTCGTCGTCAACGGTCTCTCCGTATTTTTCCAGCAGCTCGTCGACGGTGACCTCGTTGCCGTCGGCATACATCGTGAGCGATTCGACGTCCCCCGTCGCGGAGAAGTCGGTGATCCCTCCCTCGAACGTGAAGGAGTCACCGCTCTCGCCGCTCCCGCCGGCCGTCTGTCCGTACGCCGTCCACGTCTCGTCGTCGTTCTCCTCGGCGTAATCCGCGGGCTCCGACTGGTTCGCCCGGTACGAGTCCCGGTTGTACAGCGGGGTGATCGGCCCCGTGGTGGTGAACTCGTACTCGATGCCGTCGGAGTCCGTGGTGACCAACACGAGCTCTACCCCTTCGTTGGAGTATTCCGAGGGGTTTCGCACGTCGAACTCGTCGCCGACGCGAACGTCCGTGAACCAGTCGGGCACGTCGAGGTCACCGTCGCCGGCGACCTTGATGTCGTTCCCGGTCCATCCCTCGGCACGGTGCCGCCTGTTGGCGATCGCGGCGACGTTGTCGTTGGTGTTGTACACCCGAACGTTCTCCATGTGCCCGGTGCTCAGCGGCGAATCTCCCGACCAGCGGATGGGGCCGCCGCCGCCGAGCTCCTCGCCCGAGTGGATGACATCGAGGTTCTCGATCACCATGTCTTCGGAGTGCTCGAAGTTCGCAATGCGGACCCCGCGTTGGTTCCGGTGGCCGGACGCGGCGACCGGCGCAGAGCCGTCGTTGAGAACGACACAGTTTCGGATGGTGCTGTTTCGCCCGCCGATGCGGATCCCGGCGATGTTGTTGTTGTGGGTAAAACAGTTCTCGACGACGACGCGACCGCCCTCGTCCCGGCCGGGCGAGCTCGCGTAGATGCCGTTGTCGTCGAATCCCTTTATATAACAGCTGCGGATCACGACTTCGCCGGCGTGGTCGCCGGGACAGTAGAACGCGCGTCCCCTGGAGCCGGCCTCCGAGCCGTCCGGGAAGTTCCAGTTTTCGACGACGACGCGGGCACCCTCGACTGATTCGAGGCGAATCCGTGACGCCTCGACTCGTCCGCGCACGGTGAAGTTCTTCACCGCGACGGTTCCCTCCTGCGCGATGATCTGATTCCGGTACTGGTTCTCGACGGCGTTCAGAATGACCTCGCCCTGCCCGATGATCGCCGCGTTTCGCGAGGCGGATCGGTTGAATCCACGGCCACCCCAGTCGTACTCGCCGGCGGGCACGTGGACCTCGACGCCGTCGTTCCAGTACTCCTCGATGTAGGGGTCGATGCGGTCCCCTTCGGAGAGCCCTTTTTCGCCGAGGTCGACGACCGTGTCGGCATCGACGCCGTCGAGCGCGGAGGCCGCGCCGACCACGCCAGTCGTGGCGATCGCCGCGCCGGCACCGGTGAGCTTCATGAAGGACCGTCGCCCAAGGCCGCTATCGGGGCCAGTAAGGTCACCGTTCCCCGCCGCACCGTTTGTTTGCCTCCCATTACCCGAGTTGTCATTGCCATGGCGGTCTGCCATACTGAGGTAGGATGAGCTTATATTCGTGTAGCTATCGACCGGTTCCCTCGAATCACGCTCGAATTGCTCCCAAATGCACGATCGTTCCGTTCAACTGCCTATCTTTCAGTGTCGAATACCTGTAGTTCAATGCGCGTGTGGCTGGACGATAGAACGATCCTCCTACTGCGGGTATGGTTCTTCTACCGTTCCTCCCGGCGATCTTCGCCCGGGAGGGCGGCGAGGATGTCGATACATCCCCCGCGATCACGCCGTATCGGCGCTGCAGGTGGGCTCCCGTTCGTCAGTATGAGGTTCCTACTACCGCCGACCGACCGTCGACGACCCCCTAACAGTCGAATATCCGCGTGCGATCGGTGGGACACCGCACCCGATGTCGAGCGCTCCACTTTTTCGTGTGGCTACTAAAGCGCACTCCACCGACAATACCGGTGTTCATGAACACGCACTCGGTCGACCCTCTCGGGCTGCTTCGTTCGGGCGTCTCGCTTGTTGAACTGGCAATTCGACGCTTTGGAAACGGAATGATGGCCAGATATCCCGCCCTCGAATCCCCGATACTCCGGCTCTGGTGTCGCTATATGTCGATGTATGGTGCGTCTCAGGGGCGTCTTACTCGATTGCGTGGCGGTCATCGCGCATCGATCGCTCCCTTTTCGGTCGCCTCGGTCGATCCGGATCGGATCGAGTATCTCGTTGAGGCGGATGGCTATCCAAACCAGATCCGGGACGAGAGCGCGTTTCCGCCGCCGAAATTCAAACACGCTGGTCGCGTCGTTGGCGGGGACTGGGACGCCCTCGATACGCGATTCGTGGAGACTGACGTCTATCGAGGATTCGAGGCACGGTTTCACCGGAACGTCGCGTGGAACGAGACCGAGTTTTATCGGCAGTCCGTGGCATACATTGAGCGCGGATTCGAGCTGTGGGGCTGCACCTCCGAACGCGAGTTTCAGCGACGCTGCGAGTTCGTGGAGTCGCTGTACGACACCATCGCGAACGAGGGCTACCGGCCACAGTCGGCGTTGGCGGCGACGTCCGACGCGCTCGGCGATGACCCCCAGGCCGTCGAAACGGTCACCGACGAGATAACGGTGTGTGTGGGGCGCGACGGCGACCTGTTGTTCATGGACGGCCGCAACAGACTCTCGATCGCGAAACTGCTCGCTCTCGACCGCGTTCCGGTATGGATCATGGCTCGCCACACGGACTGGCAACGAACCCGCGATCGACTGGCGGCCGATCCGTCGCGGTGGCGGGCGCTCCCGGAGCGATTGCGACAGCATCCGGACCTCGCCGACCTCCGTCCCGTGGCCGGCCCCTGACCGACTACCGTCCGATCTATTCCGACGGGCCGAACCCCGTTCGCGCACCCTGCGGGGATGGATCGGTCGCCGGTTCGGGATGGTCGAGTTGCTCGTACAGTTCTCCGGGAGGACCGACCCACGCACCCCTTTCGAGCGCCCGTTCGATCAGCCGGCGATAGAGCGGCGCGTGGTTCGGCGTGTCCGAACAGAAGAAGCGCGGATGCCAGAGCACGGTCATCACGGCGGCGTTCGCTTCGGCCTCCGCGAGCAGGTCCTCCATGGCCGCCCACGCTCGATCGGGGTCACCCTCGATCGGCAGGGAGATCTCCATCGCCGTCAGGGGAAAGACCGCGAACTCGTCGTCGAACGGTCGGTGGAGCCCGTAGCCGTGCTCGAAGCCGTACTCGGTTGCGGACCCGAGCGATGCGTCGTATCGCAACCCCACTGCGGCGTGATGCTCCCACGTCTCCGGGATGGAGAGGTTGAGGTGGTGTTGACGCCCGCCGGCCACACGACGACCGAGGATCGCTTCCACCCGCCGTTTTTGTTCGCGGAGCCGGTTCCGGTCCCGATAGGAATTGTAGGAGCCGTGCAGACCGATCTCCCAGCCGCCGTCATCGAGTTCGTGTATCAGATCGACGATCCGCGCGTCCTCGATGTCGTATCGACCGGTGTACAGCGACCACGCTTTGGGGTCCAGCAACTCGCGTCTCGGACGGTCGGTGAACAGCGACTCCTCGTCGAGAATGTAGAACGCCGACCGGACGCCGAGTCCGTCCTCGATCGCCCGAATCCGGTCGAACGACCAGTACGGGTTTCGGCCGGGGAGCACGTCGAGGAGGTGTGAGAGGGACCGGTTCCGGACGGCGTAGTACGGGGATTGGTACGTCTTGTACGGCCGATCCACGTCGTGCGTGAGACAGAGGGCGAACGAGTTCTCCCCCGGGATCACCTCCCGGCGTCGATCGGACGCGTCACGCTCCTGCCCGATGGAACCTGCCGATCTCATGCATCCGCCACCTCCAGCACCGTTTCGACGATGTACTCCGTGACGTCTATCGCGTCCTCGAGATACGCCGCTCGCCGGCGCTGCCAGCGGTCGCCGGCGTCCGGGTCCGCGGCCAGTTCGACCGCACGTTGAACGGCGGCCGTCTCGTCCGCGATCGACTCCACGAGGCCGGCATCGCCGAGGACGGCGAAGTTGCTGAACTCGTCCGTGGCGGCGTACGCTCCCGACCGTACGACCGGCGTACCGAGCAGACCGGCTTCCGTCGCCATCGTGTTCGAATCGGTGACGAGCAGCGAAGCCTCGCCGAGCAGGTCGTGCATCAGTTCGGGGGGCACCGGCATCCGCTCCGCGGGGAGGTCGTCGGGGACCGGCCCCTCGGCGGAGACGTATACGGGCCCGTACGCGAACAGTTCGTCCACGAGTCGGTGCTGTGCCCGCTCGGAGATCCCCTCGAGCCCCACGTCGTGATGTGCGCCCATGGAGACGAGCCGCAACACGGTGTAGGGTTCCTCCGGCTTGACGCCGTGTTCTCGGAGGCGTTCGCGGTCGGGCGTGAACCGGTTGGGGTGTAGGTACGCCAACTCCTGGACGCCCTCGTGGCGACGGTGGGGGGCCCCGAAGTCCGCCTCGAACGACGTCGGCGTACAGAGCCGGTCGAGAAATGGGGCAAGCAGCCCGGCAAGGCGGTTCGTGCCCTCGTGGTCGTGGAGCGCGACGCTCGCCGCGCCGGTCACCGTGGCGGCCGCCACCGCGGAGGGGCTCAGACGACTGACGACGACGTCGGGGCCAAACCGGCGGTCGTACTCGAGCGTGCGAACGCTTCGGCCGATCCACTCGGAGGCGAGTTCGACCTTGTGCGTCCCCATCGTGGACAACACCGTGTGTGGAATGTCGTACGCGTCCAGCAGGTCCGTGGTCAGCTCCTTCTCGCGCGAACTCACGACGACGTGGTGGTCGGCGTCGGCGAGTTCGCGAATCGCGTGTCTGAACAGGTGGACGTGAGCCGGATGGGTCACGTCGAAGTGGATGCGACTCATCGCTCCGTTTTGAAGGGATCGGCGACGTCAGGGCCGTCGCCCTCGTCGGCGACCGCCGACCCGCCGAGCGCCATCGCCCTGCCGAGCGTGTACGTGCGGTGGTCCGTGTCGCCGAGTTCGACGGCACCGTGACAGTCGAGGACGGCGGTGGGGGCTAAGTCGTCCCAGGCGAACGCCGAAAACTCCTCGTGTGGCGTCACCACGACGACGGCGTCGTACGAGCCGCGTGCCGCCGTCGCCATCGACACCGCACTCGCGGCGAAGCCGGACAGGTCCGTCGCGACGGGGTCACAGACCTCGACGGTCGACCCCCGTCGTGCAAGTCCCTCGATCACCTCGTATGACGGCGCGTTTCGTAGCTCGTCGACGCCGGGGCGGTACGTCGCGCCGAGTACGAGGATCCGGCTCCCGTCCAGTACCCCCGGGGATGGCGAACTCACGGCGGTCCCGTTCCCGTACTCGGCGGCGAGCATGGCGCGAACGCGGTCGACGGTGTACGACGGCATCTCGTCGTTGACCGCTCGCGCGATCCGGACGAGCGGGCTGTCGACCGAGAACTCCTCGAGCAGGAAGTACGGGTACACCGGGATACAGTGGCCGCCGACCCCGGGCCCGGGCGAGAGGATCCGACTGAACGGTTGCGTGTTCGAGGCGGCGATCGCCTCCCTCACGTCGATACCTATCGCGTCGGCGTAGCGGGCGAACTCGTTGGCGAGGCCGATGTTGACGTCGCGGTAGACCCCGCCGAACACCTTCGTCGCCTCCGCCGTCGTCGCGTCGCTGGCGACGATCACGTCGTTGTCGGTCACCGCCCCGTACACGAGTTCGGCGACCCGCGTGCTCTCCGCGTCGACGCCCCCGACGACTTTCGGATACGCCTCCCGGATGTCGCGGAGTGCGTTGCCGCTCGAGGTTCGTTCCGGGCAGAACGCGACGCCGAAGGTCCCGGGGTCGAGTCCGCTCCCGTCGGCCAGCCGGGGAGCGATCCGGTCCGCACACGTTCGTGGAGGGACCGTCGACTCCACGAACACGGCATCGCCGGCGTCGAGGCCGGTGGCGATCGCGTCGACGACGGCGTCGACGATGGCTAGGTCACAGCCGTTCGATTCGGTGAGTAGCGTCGGCACGATGACGACGTGGACCGACGCCGTCCGTGCCGCCTCGTCGGGATCCGCAACGGCCCTTAACGCGCCGTCCGCAACGGTCTCGGCGACGAGTTCGTCGAGTCCGGGTTCGCCGTCCACGTGCGACTTGCCGGCGTTGACGCGCTCGACGACCGCGGGATCCACGTCCGCGCCGACGACGTTGCCGGTGACGGACGCGAGAACGGCCGCGATCGGCAGTCCCATCTTGCCGAGTCCGTAGACGGCGACCGGCACGTCGCCGTCGGTAATCGCTCGTTGCTGCTCGGCGGGAGATGCCGACGAGCCGTACAGCGTACGGGTCTCTCGGCTACGTTCGCTGCCTGTGTTCGGGTCCGGGTCGGATGAGTCGTGAGTGTGTTCCATGTGAAAATGTCGGCTACTCAGGGGAGGTCGTTCCGCCCGGCCAGCTGTTCGGTCAACGGTCGGGTCGTCGCGGGGGCGCCGATCGCGAGGGTCGCCGGCGGCACGTCGTCGGTGACGAGCGCGCCGGCGGCGACGAACGCCCCCTCGCCGATCGTGACGCCGGGAAGGATGGTCGCGTTCGCGCCGATCGAGGCGTGCTGCTCGATCGTTGGCGCGATCAACGGTGCTTCCGTCCGGACCGGATACGGATCGTTCGTCATCACGGCATTCGGCCCGATGAACACGTCGCTCTCGATGGTGGTTCCCGTGGGGACGTACACGCCCGTCTGGAGGCTCGATCGGTCGCCGATAACCGTCTCTCCGTCGATGACGGTCTTCGTCCCGATGAGGACGTCGTCGCCGATCACCGTCCGCTCCCGGATGACGGTGTCGTGGCCGGTCGTCAGGCCGTCGCCGACCTCGACGCCGGCATAAATGACGCTTCCGGAGCGGATCCGGGCCCGGTCGCCGATACGGATCGGCCGCTCGTCGGCCTCCGCGGGCGTCAACCGAACGCCGTCGTCTATCCGGCAGTCCTCGCCGAGGTGCCCGACGGGCCGATCTGTCGCCGCTCGCTCGCCGCTCGTCGTTCGTTCACCGGACCGGTCCGTCCCGGCGCCAGGCTGGTCGCTCACGGGTGGCCCCTCGTCGCGAGCGCTCCGTGTGTCTGGTGCGGTACGTGCACCGTCGATCCACCGCCGGGCGGTACTGACGTTGGTCCGATCATACTGATATGTTACTCATCCGGTGACGAGTCGTGGCTCAAATCTGTCCAGGTGGCGGCTTTGTTATGCGACGCTTTCCGCCCGAGACGCACGGGGCTCCGTGATCTGATCTCGCGACACGAGTTCGTCATCGGGAAAACTAGAGACGACGCCCTCGTAAGCTGTCATTCCTGAATTTTGTGTAACTATAACAAAACCCCGAAACGCTGGATCGAGACGTATGTGTCCGTCCTCACCCTGCGACCACGCCGTGGCGATCTCCGTTCGGAGGTCGTGACCGTGGGCACGGTCGTGCTGTCGGTCGACGCGGAGCTGGGTTGGGGATACCACGACCTCACGGCGCCGCCGACGGATCGCGTGGAAGCGGGTCGTAAGAGCTGGCTGACGCTGCTCGAACTGCTCGACACGTACCGAGTTCCTGCGACGTGGGCCGTCGTTGGACACCTCTTTCTGTCCGAGTGCGATCGGGCCCACGCAATGCATCCGATCGGCGACACATGGTTCGCTTCAGAGCGCGACGAGTGGGCCGATCGGCCCGATCTCCGCTTTGCACCCAGTCTCATCCGAGCAATAACCGTCGCCGAGGCGGACCACGAAATCGGGTGTCACACCTTCTCCCACGTCGACTTCGGCGCGGACTCAACGACGACGCCGATCGCACGAGAGGAGCTCGTGGCCTCGCTTGAAGCCGCGGAGTCCTCGCCGCTCCCGGCGGCGATGTCGTCCGTCGTCTTTCCACACAACAGCGTCGGTCATCGCGACGTGCTTGCAGAGTGGGGGTTCACCTCCTACCGTGGTGTCGGCCCGAACGGGCAGCCACCAGCCACCTCGGCGCTTCGAACGATCGGCCGTGCGACCATCGCCACGCCGCCGCTCGTTCAGCCGTACATCGACGAGTTCGGTCTGGTGAACGTGCCGGCGTCGATGCACCTGTACGGGCTTTCGGGGTCTGCCGGCCGAGTTTGTGAACGGCTCTGGGGGGATCCAACCGTCGCAGCCGCGTGCCGCGGCATCGATGCGGCGACCGTCGGCGACGGCGTGTTCCACCTCTGGTTACGTCCGAACGACCTGCTGAGCGACCACGATATCGAACGGCTGCGAACGGTCCTCGCGTACATCGCTCGCAGGCGCGAGCTCAGCGGTCTGAACGTGCGAACGATGCGTGAGGTGGCCAAGCGGGTCAGGTCCGAACCTGTGTCGTCGCTGCAGACGTAAGCCGAAGCGACACACAGGCGACCCATAACAAAGCCGGGTATCGGTGTGTGTCCCGGTATGTCCGACAGTTCAGGCGGGAGCGTCGACACGCTAGTAGTCGGCGTCGACGCGCTGAGTCACGACGTACTTTCACATCTCCCCGAGGGAACGACGCCGACGATCGACTCCGTGATCGCGGAGGGTGCGAGTGGACCGCTCCGGGCGCAACTTCCGCCGTGGACCCCGAGCACATGGCCGTCGATATACACCGGCGTTAATCCGGGAAAACACGGCGTGTACGGGTTTCTTCGGTTCGAGGGATACGACTGGGAGATCGTTGACGGAACCGACGTTCGCGAACACGCGCTGTGGGAGCTGCTCTCTCAGGAGGGCCATCGGAGCGTCGTCGTTAACGTCCCCGTCACTCACCCTCCGGCCGCGTTCGACGGTGCGCTCGTCCCCGGCTACACCGCACCCGAGGACCCCACGTGTCACCCTGCGGGACTCCTCGAGGAAATACGCGAGACGATCGGCGAGTATCGGCTGTATAACACTCAGCTGACCGAGGGTGCGACCCGCGAGGAGCGGATCGATGGGTACGAGGAGCTGACACGAATGCGCGGCGCGGCGTTCCGGTATCTCGTCGAGCGAGAGAAGCCGTCCTTCGGGTTCGTCCAGTTCCAGCAGAGCGACACCGTGTTACACGAGTTCCCCGACGACGAGGTGGCCCCGAGACGCGTCTACAGCGCGATCGACGACGAGATAGAGCGGATATTGGACGACTGTGACCCGACGAACGTCGTGCTCGTGAGCGACCACGGCATCGGGCCGTGTGACGGCGTCGAGTTTCGGCCCAACACGCTGTTTCGCGACCGCGGGATCGTCAAAACCGCGGCGAACGCGGTGAAGCCCTCGTGGTCCCAGTTGGCGACGGAAACGCTTCGAAAAGGGGAGGCCGGCCAATCGCCTACCGACGACGAGCCGTCCGGGACCGAGCGCTCGCCGTCGCTGGCCGAACGCACGCTGTCCACCGCCGCGAGCCTCGGGCTCACGAGCCAGCGGATCGGGGCCGTGTTAAAAACGTTCCACCTCGACGAGGCGGCGTTGCGGCTCGTTCCCGCCGACCTCGTTCAGGCGGGGGCCGAACACGTCGACTTCGCCAACTCCCGCGGGTATATGCGCGATCGGATCGAGATGGGGATCAGGATCAACGTCGTGGGACGAGAGCCGAGCGGAGTCGTCGATCCGAGCGACTACGAGGAGTTTCGTTCGGAGCTCATCGACGTGCTCGACGGGCTGCACTCGCCCGATGGCGACCCCGTTTTCGACGCCGTTCTCCCCAGAGAGGACGTGTTCACCGGGCCGTACGTCGAGGACGCGCCGGATATCGTCACCGTCCCAGCCTCCTTCGACGTGTTCCTCTCCGCGTCGGTGCTTGAGGACCCGTTCGGGACGCCGCGCGAGGCGTGGAACCACAAGCTCAACGGCATCGTCGCCATCACCGGGCCGGGGATTCCAGCCTCCGATCTGAACGGCGCGCACATGCTGGACGTGGCTCCCTCGGTGCTGTCGCTGCTCGGGGCCCCCGTGAGCGACCGCATGGACGGGTCCGCACTCCCCGTGATCGAGGAGACCGACCGAGCGACGTACCCGGACTACGAGGGGGGCGAACTCGCCTCAACCGGCGATGATCCGGGCGCTGAGGTAGCTGAACGCCTGTCAAATCTGGGGTACCTGGAATGAGCGTCGAGATCGAGCGACTCGACGACGCGGAAGCCTGGGACGAGCTCGTCGCCCGTTCGGCGACGACCACCCCGTTCCACCGATACGACGCACTACGGGTCGTCGCGGAACACACGAACCTTGAGCTGCATCCCCTCGTCGGGTACGTCGGGCAGGAGCCCGCCGGGCTGTTCCCGCTTTTCGAGCGAACGATCGGGCCGGTGAGCGCGGCCTTTTCACCCCCGCCGAATGAGAAGATCCCGTATCTGGGGCCGGTGACGTTCGCCGATCCCAATATGAAGCGACGAAAGCGCGAGCGTCGCCACCAGCAGTTCGTCGATGCCGCACTCACGTACATCGACGACCACATCTCCCCACGGTTTATCAACGTGCGCACCAGCGTCGGCTACGACGACCCCCGACCGTTTCTCTGGAACGAGTTCAGCCCGACGCCGCGGTACACCTATCACGTCGACCTGACGAGCGGCCCCGATCGGGTGCTTTCGGACGCCAGCAGCGACCTCCGGGAGAACGTCCGGAAAACCGACGGCGACACCTTCACGATCGAGACGAAGGGCATCGCGGGAACGGACCAGATACTGCAGAATGTTCGGGAACGATACGAGGAACAGGGGATCTCGTATCGCGTCACCCCCGAGCTCGTTCGTGGACTCTCTCGAGCCGTTCCTGACGCGTTCACGTCGTACGTCTGTACCGTCGATGGCACGTTCGTCGGCGGAACGATCGTCGCGTCCGATGACGACGCCGTCTACCGCTGGCAATCCGTCGCCGACTTCGACGCGTCAGTTCCGGCACAGGACCTGCTGGACTGGCACGTGATCTGCGAGGCGTGCGACGACGGGATCGGGACGTACGATCTGGTCGGTGCGAACGATGCGCGCCTCTGCACCTACAAGGCGAAATTCGCACCGGAGATGGAGACGTACTATCGGCTCGCACGCAGCGGCCCCGGCGTCGGTGCGCTCGCCGAGCTGTACAGTCGACTTCGCTAAGTGGCGAAGGCCGGGGCCCCAACCTGGAGACCGGCCGCCTCACTCCGGGTGAGCCTCGATCAGAACGAGTCGCCCGATCCGCCGCGGTCGTCGGAGTGGCCCGGGTTCGTGCCACGGTCATCGTAGAATTTTCGCCCGACGTACTTGTCGCTCAGATTGCCGCGTATCGCCGTCAAAAGCTCATTTGACGTTTCATACGTCGTTTCTCCTGCACGCTCCAGTATCGTCGCCAGGCGCTCGGAGTCGGTCGCGTCCGGCGCGGCGACCGTCCGGCCGCCGGCGACGTCGATCACCGTCTCGGCAGTCACCGGATAGTCGAACTCGTCGTCGACGAAGGCCGGGAGATCGTTGAGTTGCATCTGTTGGTCCGTCGAGCGCTCGGGCCGCGCCGTATTTTGTTATACAGAATCGAGGAGAATACCCGCGCCTTTAGGCGCGGAATAAATCCGACAATTCCTCCACAATCTACCGTCGATGGCAAGGCCGGATATTCCACCGTTCCCAAACCGAATTTTCACAATCAAAGCGAGTATAAGTGCTTATACAGGCGTTCAGAATGCTGGAAGTCCATCGAACCCACCGAGCGGAAATCCTCAACCACTCACAGGTAGAGGAGCCTCTCGACCGGCACGGGTGGAGTGCCAGCAAGCTCTGGAACGTCGCCAACTACCACTCCCGAAAAGTCTGGGAGGAACCCGGGGAGATACCCGGCCACGGCGACCTCAAAGGTGAAGAATGCGATGCGGCGTTCAACGCTGATGTGAATGGGGCGGAGAATATTCGCCTCGACATCAACAAAAGTAACTCCGAGTCTGCACCCCGTTTGGGTGGGGATAGGAGTACCGGCTGGTTGGCACAGCCCGGAGTCTACCTTCACGACTTGTCCAGCGGATTCCAACCGCAGGAACAAGTGGTAGACTGCAAACCGTAATATCCCAATCCAGCGGCGTGGTGCCGTGGGATTCCCGCGTCTTCAGGCGCGGGAGGATGTCAAGCCGTTCGTACGACGAGCCGCCGGTCAGTATGCGCCGTCGTCGTGTCGGTCGACACCGGCGGTCAGTGACTCAGTCGGACGTCGCCGGTGGGTCCGGTATCGGCTCCGAGTTCAGCGCGGTCCGGACGCGCTCGGCGAGCGCGAGCGTTGAGACGCCGTCGCGTCCACTCACGACGGGGTCGGTTCCGTTCCGCACCGCCTCGAGGAACGCTTCGAGCTCCTTTTTCAGCGGTTCGCCGTTGTCGACCGTCGGGCGCTCGACGACCTGCTCGCTCCGGTAGCGGAGGTCGCCGTCGTTCACGAGGAACTCGGGGCGTGTCCGCCGATGGATCCGCACGGACCGGTCGATATAGTCGACGGTCACGATGCAGTCGGTGGCGGTTACGGTGAGTTCGCGCACCTTGCGCTGGGTGACGCGACTCGCGGTGAGCGATCCGACAACGTCGTTCTCGTACCCCAGCGTCGCCGCGACGTACTGGTCGTCGGGGCTCCCGGCGGCGTTGACGTCGGCTACCGGCGAATCGACGAGCGACGAGAGCACGTCCAGATCGTGGATCATCAGGTCGAGCACCACCCCATCACCGACGTCCCGTCCGTCGTCGACGGGCGGACCGAGCCGTCGGGCCTCGACGGCGATGATATCGAGGTCGTCGACGAACTCGCTCACCGTTCTGACCGCCGGGTTGAACCGCTCGATGTGGCCAACCTGCAGCACGACACCGGCGGCATCGGCGGCATCGACGATCGCCTGCGCGTCCGCGGTCGTGGTCGCGAGCGGTTTCTCGACGAGTGTGTGAACGCCCGACTCCAGTGCTTCCGTCGCGACCGGTAGGTGATAGCGGCTGGGGACGGCCACGGAAACGGCGTCCGCCGCATCGAGGAGGTCCTCAGTTGCCATCGCACCGGTGCCGTACTCGCGAGCGACCTCCGTCGCGTTCGCCTCGTCGACGTCGCTCACCCCGACGAGTTCGGCGTTCGGCGATTCAGCGTACACTCGTGCGTGGTGTCGCCCCATGCTCCCCACCCCGAGCACGCCGACCCGGACGGTCATGGACGGAACCCCGCGAGGGCGTCGGCGACCGCGTCGACTTCCCCGCGGGTGAGCGACGGGTGGACCGGAACGGAAAGCACCGTGTCTGCCGCGTGCTCGGCGACCGGTGCCGTGCCGCCCACGTCGGCGTACGCCGGCTGCTGGTGGATCGGCGTCGGGTAGTAGACGCCGGTGTCGATCCCGGCATCGCCGAGGGCCGCTTGCAGGGCCTCACGGTGGTCCGTCCGGACGGTGTACTGGTGATATACGTGTCGGACGTTCGCCGGATCGGGTGGTGCCGTCACCGCCGGCTGGTCGGCGAGCGCCTCGTCGTATTCGGCGGCGTTTCGCCGGCGCACATCGACGAACGTCGTGAGCCGATCGAGCTGTGCACGGCCGAGTCCCGCCCCGAGGCTCGTGAGCCGGAAGTTGTGGCCGACCTCGCTGTGCTCGTACGCGCCCGCACGACCGTGATTGATGAACCGAGCGATCCGGTCTGCGAGCTCCTCGTCGTCGGTGAGGACCATCCCCCCCTCCCCGGTGGTCATATTCTTCGTCGGGTAAAAGGAGAAGCAGGCGGCGTCGCCGATCGATCCCACCGGTCGCCCCTCGTGTGTCGCGCCGTGTGCCTGTGCGGCGTCCTCGACGAGCGCGGCGTCGTATTCGTCGGCGATCGCTCGGAGTTCGTCCATCGGTGCCGGGAGCCCGTACAGGTGAACGGGGAGGATTGCGTCCACGTCGCCATCGTGTGCACGCACGGTCTCCCGGACGCTCACCGGGTCGAGATTCAGCGTCGCGGCGTCGACGTCGGCGAAGACGGGGACGGCCCCGCAGAGCCTGATGGCGTTCGCCGTCGCGACGAACGAGAACGGCGTCGTGACGACGCGGTCCCCCGGGCCGATACCCAGCCCGTGTAGCGCGGCGTGTAGCGCCGTCGTTCCGTTGGAGGTTGCAACGCCGTAGTCGACGGCACAGTGCTCCGCGAACTCGGATTCGAACGTGCGGACCTCGGGGCCGTCAGCGATCCGCCCGCCGACCGCCGTCTCGATGAGGCTGTCCAGTTCGGGCACGCCGATCAGTGGGTCGGCCATTCCGACGGTCATCGATGGACCCGACTGTGGCACTCGTGAACGTTTCGTCCGCGGTCGTCGTCTGAGGGTTGATGAAGCATGGTCGTGGCCGGTAGGTGTCAAAACGACGCGCGGACCGGTCCATTGTTAAGCAGGCCGTTGTCCGCGGTAACGGTCGTCTATTGCCAGTCGATGACGCTTCGAGGAATCGTCCGATCCGGTCCGCCATCGGCTCCCCTCGCGTATCGTGGTCGAGGCCGGCCCATCCGTCGTTTGCTGACTGCCGTGTTCGGAAAGGCGTCCTCACCGCGTCCGAGAACGAACGTGGTCGCGGAGATAACACGCCGGCTCCCGGACGCCGGGCATCCCGTCGTACACCCACAGGAGCGCACAACACGACATCACCCCGGCGACGACGAGGACGTAGGGCCTCGGAGGCCACGAGAGGAGGCCGACTGCGGAGTCGGTGACGTACGTTCGAAAGGTCCCCGCGAACCCTCCCGGATACGACGACTCGGTCGTCGCGACTGGCCACAGCACCCGGCTCACCGGGAGTCGTCCGTCCAGAACGTAGTGCGGGATCACGTCCGCCGGAAGGTGAAGTAGGTAGCCGGTCGCGAACGCGGCGCCGAGCTCCGTGCGGCCGACCGACGCCGTCAGCCCGAGCACGACGGCCGCCGTCGGGGCCGCGAAAAACACCGAATGGGCGATCCCGTAGCCCGAGGGAAACACGCCGAACTCCCACGCCAGCGGTTTGTCGATCAGGTCGGGAAAGACGGAGGCGAAGACGACGATGACGGCCTCAGGGCCGGTCGGCGACCGCCGCCGAAGCAAGTGGACCGCGAGCGAGTACACGAGGTAGCCGATCACCGCGTGTTCCCACGGCCACACGGTTAGGAGCCTCCGTTCACGTCCACCCAGATGTGGAGGTGACGATATGCAGTATCCTCCGAGGGCGTCCCCGTAGCGTCACCACGGTAGAGGTAGTAGCTCACGCGGAGGTTCTCGCCCACGAGCGGCGAGGCGACCTCCTGGTCGACGATCTCCTGCTCGCCGGGCGCGACGGTCGTCGTCGTCCGGTCCACTTCGGCCGTTTCGATCCGCGTAAGCTGGCCGTCGTCCTCGGAGACGCGTTCGATCATCGTCACCACCGTGTACTCCGTCGTCTCCGCCTCGTAGCTTTCGATCCCCCACGCGAGCTCGACCGGTTCGTCCCGCTCCAGCTCCTCGGGATAGCCCGCCGAGACGTAGTCTCCGTCCTCGTCGTCGGTGAGGAGATGGAAATCGGTGTACGTCTCGCCGTCGACCGGCGTCGCAGCCGCGAACGCGAACGTGCCGCCGGCGAGCACCACGCTACAGACGAGCGCAACCGTGAGGACCCGGCTGATCCGAGAGCCGGTGGTGACCCCGTCGACCAATTCGGAGCCCCACGCACCGACGGGAACGTACAGTCGCTCCGCTTCGGGCAGCCGGAGCCGGCGGTACGTTGCGAGTACTCCAACGACGGCCGTGTAGCCCGCGATCATCAGAAAGGTTCCACGGGTGGAAAATCCCGTGGTTACCCGACCGATGGTAAGCGCAATGATGGGTACGAGCGCGACGCTGAGACCGATCGACAGCGCGCCGCGCTCGCGAAGGGAGATCCGTGGGCCCTCGATGCCGCGACGGAACGACTCCTCCCGATCGCACAACGGAAACAGCGCGGCCGTCGTGACGTATCCGGGGAGGAAACAGATCGCGATCACGCTGGTCACGACCCGAGGAACGGAGCCCGCCTCCAAAAGGAGCGCGAGCGCCGTGACCACGAGAAACAACCCAACTCCGAGGAGGTCAAGCGGGTATTGTTGACCCAACGACGGCTCGTTCCGGGTGGAATGGTTCGGGCGTTTCATATGAGATATAAAAGCAAGAAAAAAATGGGTTCGATGGCTGTCTTTGCTGTGTCGACGATGAAACGTAGTGACATGAAAGCACTACCGCCGCACGACGGCATTGTAATGTGTCCATTACCCAGAACACCGCCGACAACTCCATCCCTACCGGAGGATAGTCTCCAGATAACAAAGCGTAGTACACGAAATCCGAACCTATCGCAATTGACCGAAGCCAAGACTCCGAATGTCAGACACAGATAATACTACACTCTCACAAGACGTCGCCTTTGATCTGTTGAGCAATGCCCGTCGGCGGTTCGTGCTCAGACAGTTACAGGAAGGCCAGGACCCGATCGAGCTCGGCGGGCTCGCCGGTGCACTCGCCGCAAAAGAGAACGGAGTTTCCGTTGAAAAATTGACGGCACAACAGCGCAAACGGACATACGTTTCGCTGTATCAGACCCACATCCCGAAATTGGTCGAAGCGGGGGTCATCGAGTACGACCGTGACGCCGGCGTGGTCTCGTCGACCGACCACGTCGACGAGCTGGCGGCATACTTTCATACGCCACCGGAGATGCCTCCATGGGCGCTGGTGTACGGCAGCATCGCTGCCGTTGGGGTTCTCGTCATGCTCGTAGTTTCAGTGAGCGATCCGCCGATAATCAGCGCGACGTACGTTGGCGTTCCGTTTTTTCTGGTGTTCGCCGCATTGAGTCTGCTGCACTATAAGTATGTCACCGAACACCATCGCAACGGCGGGCTCGTCCCCGTCGATGAGGAGTAACTACCCATGAGCGACAAATGGGACCGGATCGGATTCGTTATCAGTTCCCAGTATCGGGTGTCCGTTCTCGAGCGACTCTCCAAGGGGCCTGCGACGCCGTCAGGGATCGCGGACGACAGGGGTATCGAGATCGCCGCGGTCTCGCACGCACTCTCCGAACTCGGGGAGCGAGGCCTCGTGGAGCTCCTCGTCTCAGAGGACCGAAGGAAAGGACGCGTCTACGGGATCACCGAGCCCGGAAAGACGCTGTGGTCGGAGATAACGGCACAGGGACTGCTCGACGACTCACAGGACAGGTAACGGAGTTACCCTTCACACCGCTCGTCGTCCGCATCGAGGACTGTATCGGTCGCATCCTCAGAGTCCGCTGTATCCTCCTCGACGGGTTCCGGAAGGAGCATCGTCGGATCCCGTGAATGTCCCGGCATCGCGGCGAACCGAGCGATACGATCGAGCTCCTCGTCGCTGAACCAGTCGCTCATACAGGGACACCCGTCCCCGAACTCGTCCGGTGATAGTTAGGCGTCGTCCGCTGTCGGATCCGTGACGACGAGTTCTCCGGTACCGGAGATGGACACATGATAGGCTCCGAACTCGAAGGAGATCTGCATCTCCGGCCCGCCACTTTGGACGGTCCGTCTGAGCGCGTCGGGGTCGACGACATCATACAGTCGCGTCTGTAACTGACATGGGTCGACGTCGGCGATCGCCGAGATCGACTCGGCGATCGCGACGCTGAGGTTCTGTGGATCTGCACAATCGAGGACCACCGTGCTGTCCGTCGATGAGCAACGGTGATTCTTCGTTGAGAGGACTTCGCTACAGTTGGCCGCCTCAGGTCTGGAATCCATACGGGTCTGTTGAGTAAATATGATGATTCCAGGTATATATACGTTTCATCTTTTTTCCACTCTTGATTTTCGATTGACGTGTTTGCCGATAGCTCTGCGGATCCTGCCGTTTCGATGGATCTCCTCATCGATGAGCCACTAATCACCGTTCTTCCCCTGGGCGGCTTCGGCCGGCGTCTCCGTGCCGGCGACCGCCTGAAGTCGCCGTTCGGCCTCGTCTCGATCCTCTGGGTATCCGACGTCGATCCGCCATCCCTCGAGCCCGATGGCGTCGATCGTTCTGCCGGATCGGATGAGCAGGTCGATCGCGTCGGAGAGCTCGTACTCGCCACGGTCGGACGGCTCAACCAGTCTCGTTGCGTTGAATATCGCCGGCGAGAACGTGTAGAACCCGGTCATTACGAGGTTGGATGGTGGGTCGTCAGGCTTCTCGATCACGTCGGTGATCTCGCCGTACCCGTTCGTGTCGCAGACGCCGTAGCGGGACGCCTCGTCGTATGACACCTCCTCGACGAGAAAGGCGGCATCCACGCGGTTTTCACGCTGGCGACGAACGACGTCCTCCAGGTTGGCCTCGAACACGTTGTCGCCGAGCATCAGCATGAACTCGCCGTCGACGTGCGCTTCGACCGTGTTGAGCGCGTCCGCGAGCCCGAGCTGTTCCTCTTGGGTGGTGTACGTGATCGGAATGCCACGGAACTCCTCCCCGTAGTGCTCGATGATATCGTCGGCACGATAGCCGACGACGACGATCAGCTCCTCAGCGTCGAGCGCCTCGAGGTTCTCGAAACAGTGCGTGAGAATGGGACGGCCGTCGACTTCGACGAGCCCTTTCGGTTTGTCTTCCGTCAGCGGCCGAAGACGAGTCCCCTGGCCGGCTGCGAGTACAACTGCTTGCATCACCGGGATGCCGATCCCCGGTGCGTTTGTTATGTTGGGCTTATTGGCGTTTGCGGGGCCGCATTGGCCCCCTACTCCGGTTATTGGGCCCGGCCGTTCAGCCCTCACAGGCGGTATCGGCCGCCGTGTTTCTTCGATCGCTCGGGTACTCGACGCATAACAAACCGAGGTTGCCGGAAGTATCGAGCGATGACAGACAGTATCGATCTGACCGACCCGAGCGTCGAACATACTGACCCCAGCGTCGAGTTCACCGAGGTCGGCGTCGACGACACCACCATCGCCGACGTCGTTGCCGTCCTCGAGAGCGGCCGGTACGTCAAGGGGCCGGTTCTCGAGCGGTTCGAGCAACAGTTCGCTGAGAAGGCTGGCGTCGACCACGCGGTCGGCGTTTCCAGCGGAACCGCCGCGATCCTCCTCGCCCTCCAGGCTGCGGGCGTCGGGCCGGGTGACGACGTGTTCGTTCCGGGGCACACGTTCTTCGCGACGGCCAGTCCGGTGCTCTCGCTCGGGGCGAACCCGGTGTTCGTCGACGTCGACCCGGAGACCTACACGATGGCCCCGTCGGAGCTCGCGTCCGCTGTCGAGGACGCCGAGAATCCGGCGGCGGTCGTCCCCGTTCACATTTACGGCGGCATGGCCGATATGCAGGGGATTCGAGCGGTCGCCGACGAGCACGAGCTGTTCGTGCTCTCGGACTCCTGTCAGGCGCACTTCGCGAGCCGTGACGGAGAGACGGCGGGCGCGGCGGGCGACGCGGGTGCCTTCAGCTTCTACCCCTCGAAGAACATGACCGTCGCCGGCGACGGGGGGATGGTGACGACGGACGACGCGGCCCTCGCCGAGGATATGCGTCGCTTCCGGAACCACGGCCGGGGTGACGACGGCGTGCACCGATCGCTCGGGCTCAACTACCGACTCGACGAGACGAGCGCGGCCGTCGGGCTCGGGCAGCTCGCGAAGGTCGAACGGTGGAACGAGAATCGAAACGTTGCGGCCGGTCGATACACCGAACGCCTCGCGGAGGTTCCGGAGGTGACGACGCCGACCGAACCGGACGGCGGGTTCCACGTGTACCACCTCTACGTGATACAGGTTCCCGATCGCGATGCGCTTCGGGACCACCTCGCGGACGAGGGGATAGACACCGGCATCCACTACGACACCCCGCTGCACGAGCATCCGGCGATCGCCGAGCGTGTGGGGGACGTCGACCTTCCCCGGAGTGAGGCGCTCGCCGACCACATCGTGTCGCTCCCGATGCACCCGAACATCTCTGAGGCCGAAGTCGAGTACGTCGCCCGAACCATCGTGGAGTACTACCGATGAACTACGCCGTCATCGGCACGGGATACTGGGGAAGCAACCACGTGCGCGTCGCCACGGAATTGGCCGAGGAGGGGACCATCGACGACGTGATCCTCTGTGACCTCGACGAGGACCGCCTCGACGACCTCGCGTCAAGCTACGGCGTCCGAGGCGTCACCGACTACGAACGCCTCCCGGAGCTCGGCGTCGAGGCGGCCACGGTCTCGACGCCGTCGCCGACACACCACCGGATCGCGACGGACCTCCTTGAGGCGGGCATCGACGTGCTCGTCGAAAAGCCGCTGGCGATCGACAGCGAGGACGCGTGGGACATCGTCGACACCGCGGCGGAACACGGCCGAACGCTCGCCGTCGGCCACATCTTCAGGCATCACCCGGCGCTGGTCGACCTCAAGCGGCGGATCGACCGGGGTGAGCTCGGCCGGATCAAGTACCTCTCTACGTCACGGTTCTCGTTCCGCGCGCCACGGGAGACCACCGGCGCGCTCTATTCGCTCGGCGTGCACGACGTCGACATCTCGAATTACCTGCTCGGCGAACAGCCGGAGCAGGTGTACTGCTCGCTGGACGACGCGGTTCGCGAGGGTATCGACGAAACCGCCACCCTCGTCATGGAGTACGACGGTGCAACGAGCGTCATCAACGAATCCTGGCAGGTGCCGGTGTTCGGCAAACGGCGCGACCTCGTCGTCGTCGGCTCGGAGAAGGCGGCCTACGTGGATTATCTCGAGGACAACGTCATCGAGCTGTACGACAGCAGGGTCGTCGAACGGGACGGGGCGATGAGCGTTCGTGACGAGGGAAAACAGGTGTATGAAGCGCCGAACCGCGAGCCGCTTCGGGCGGAGATTGCGGAGTTCATCGATGCGAGCCGGGGCGAGGCGACGCTACGTTCGCCCGGTCACGTTGGTGCCCGGGCTGTCGAGCTACTTGAGTATGCCACGCGTTCGGCCGAGACGGGAAACACCGTCGGGGTCGCCGCATCGGATCGGGCAGAAGGGACGTCGGAGCGGGCCGATCCGGCACGGCTCGAATCCGACGGCTCCGGAACCGATCCCGACTCCGACGGAGTGGCGTAGTCGAGTAGCCGCTGGGTTTCCAGCGTTGGTCGTCGTCGCCGGCGTACGCCTCCGTCATCGGTTGTGATAGCCGACGATCTCTGCGGGGTTGCCGACGACGATGGCGTCATCGGGGACGTCATCGATAACGACGGCACCGGCGCCGACGGTGGCGTTTTTGCCAATCTCGACGGGTAACAGCGTCGCGTTCGTGCCGATCGACGCACCGTCGCCGATGATCGTCGGCTCCCACGCGTCCGGATCGCCACTTGGGGGGTACAGGTCGTTGACGAACTTCGCGCCGTGACTGACGAAGACGTCGTCGCCGATCCGCGTCAGCGAGGGGATGAACGCGTGTGACTGGATCCGCGTCCGGTCGCCCACGATGACGTCCGACTGGATCTCGGCGAAGCTGCCGATCATCACCTCGTCGCCGAACGTGGCGCCGTAGCAGTTGACGAATCGCCACACACGACAGTCCGATCCGAACTCACAGTCGTTCAGGACGGCAAATGGGGCGACTTCGGTCCCGTCACCGAGCATGCAATCGTCGACGACACGGGGCAGTTCCGCCGGCTGATTTGGTTGTGCCATGTACACGTATGATCCATGAACCAACTAAGGTAAACACTCGATACTCCATCGATACGCCGTCGATGCGCCGTCGATAGTTCGCCGATCGCCGACGGGTGTCGCATCGCGACCCACTCCCTCGCTCAGCCCTCGTTCAGCGCTCACTCCGAGCCGACGGTGCGCTCGATCTCCCCTCGGCGTTCACGGACCAGCCGCACGTCGTTCGCCCGGCGAACGGCACGTGCGCTGTAACTGGCGGTCGCGCCGCGTGCCGCACACTGTCGGAGTCGGTGTATCCAGACGGCGGAGAGACAGATCACGAACGCTCGGCGCTCGATCCCGACGGCGGCACAGTAGTCTCCAACCACGTCCCGAAGCGCATCCGCGTGTGGGCCGGGCGTCGTGAAGGCGGCATCGAGGCCCGCCTCGAGCCCGCCGAACGCCAGTCGCGCCGTCTGGAGCGCGAAGAACCCGGCGTCGACGATCGGGTTACCCTCAACGGCGCTCAGCTCCCAGTCGATCACCGCCGTAACTCGCCCACCACGTTCGGAGCCGAGGTCGGCGTCTCCGTCGACGAATACGTTCTTCGGATGGAAGTCGCCGTGGATCGGAGCCCGAAACAGCCGTACCGGGTCGCCGATCGGTGGAGGGTCCAGTCCGAGTTGCGGAAACCGGAGGTCGTCGCGGACGGCCGCAGGCGACCACCTTTCGGGCTCCGTGCCGTACTGTCGGTGGAGGCGGGCCAGCCAGTCAAATCCCAGTTCGAGAACCTGCCGAAACCGGTCGGGGTCGCGAGAGACGGCACCCGCGAGCGGCACGCCCCGGGCCGGGTGTTCCGTGTAGGTCGGGCCGAACCGTGTCATGGTCACCGACCCGTCCGGGATCGTCTCCGGAATCGGGACGCGCTCCGAGATCGGCTCGTTGAGAATCTCCGGGTCTTCGGTCACGCCACTCCCGTTTTTACGAATGTGGCGCATCGTGCGGCACTCATCGAGCGCGAACTCCGCGTGCGCCCGGCGGTGTGGAACCTTCGTGACGCCCGCGAGCGTCCCGTCCTCGTCGTCGACGAGAACCGTCGATCGCCCGCCGCCACGGGTCACCAGCCCGTCCGTGTCCGGAGCGATCGCGCCGCCGTCGGCGACCGGGGAGTCGATCCCGTGGCGATCGACGCCGGCGGCGTCGCCGTCGACATGACAGACCGCGAGATACGCCGGCCAGCATCGGTCAAGGAGGCCTCCGTCACGCATCACACCCGCAGCCCGTGCGATCAGTCGCTGAACGGCGGTTCCGTCCGACCGACTGGCGCCGAGCAGCCGCCGTATCGCCCCGGAGTCGTCGACGGGGATCACGTACGACGGGTCGGCCGAATCCGGGACGAGCGCGTACAGTTCGACATTCTCGAACCCCATCGCGGAGAGACGACTCCTGTAGCCACGGATGCCAGTTCGAGCCGTTTCCGAGAACGAACGCCGGACGTGTGGGCCGGTCGTCGGTGTGCCGAGGTCGACGGCGTCCGTGAGCCCCGCAAGGCGGGGCCAGCCGTCGAGCAACAGTAGGAGCGTCCCGGTCGACGCGAGGTGTCTCGTGAGTTGCCCGATCGCCGTCTCCAGCGACTCCGGGCGATTCCGTCCGACGAGGTCGGCGACGACCGTATCATACGGCGTCGACGGCGTCGGAAGCGAGGGGAGATCCGCGTGTATCGGCGTCACCCGATCCCCGGCGGCGTAGTCGTCGCGCTCGGCGAGAAACGAGAGGGAGGCGATGTCGGTGTCGACCGCGTCGACGGTGTCGGTGAGTTCGGCGAGCAGAAGCGATCGTGTGCCGACGCCGGCATTCACGTCGAGACAGCGCCCACCGATCGAGTCGGCTACCGGAATGCGCCACGCGTCCGCAGGGTCGACGAACAGCGCTTCCCGGACGGCGTACTCCGCTTCCAGGGCGTCACGCGGACGGTGCCGGTCGCCATCGGCATCCGACTCCGCCTCTGGTGACCGCGAAAATACCGTCGTCAGCGCGTCGGCGAGCGACTCCTCACGCATCCGCTCCCGGAGCGCCGACAGCAGTTCCGCGTCGACGCGTGTCGACGGGTCGACGATGTCCGTCCAGCTGTCAACGCCGTCCCGAACCGTGGATGGGGGATCGCTGAATCGGGTCCGCGCCGACCCGCGTGGGGATTCGGTCTCCTGGCTCATGGACACCGATACCGCCTCGTCGGCGTTGTTATGTGGACGGTACCGGGAAGCTTCCGGGCTGGAACACGAGGGGGCGGTCACGTGGAGCCCGAGGACGTGGAGGGGTCGGTCACGTGGTGCACGAAGCGGCGCAGACGTCGGTCACGTGGCCCCCGAAGACGAGACGTCCGTCGAAGGACCGGGGTCGTCAGCGGCATCATAACAATACACCGTCGACCGGTGGAACCCGACAACCGCCGAGTCAGCGATTGATTCGGCCGACACTTCATGTACGAAGGAACAACGATCGGCGTCGTCGTACCGGCATACAACGAGGAGGGATTCGTCGGGGAGGTGATCGAGACGCTGCCCGCGTACGTCGACCGGGCGTACGTCGTCGACGACTGTTCCACGGACGGCACGTGGGACGAGATCCGGGAAACTGCGGATCGTGTCAACGACCGATCCGACGAGGATGACGAAGACGACGATTACACCGACGGCGAACCCACGCAATTCGATCGACGGATCGTCCCGATCCAGCACGCGAAGAACCGCGGCGTCGGCGGCGCGATCAAAACCGGCTATCTCCGTGCAACGTGGGACGACGTCGGCGTCACCGCGGTGATGGGTGGGGACGGGCAGATGGATCCCGACAAGCTTACGCTGGTGATCGACCCGATCGTCGACGGGGAGGCCGACTACGCGAAGGGGAACCGGTTGCTCGACGCGGCCGACCGCTCGGAGATGCCCGGATTCCGATACGTCGGCAACGTGATACTCTCGTATCTCACCAAGATCGCCAGCGGGTACTGGTACATCGGGGATCCACAGAACGGCTACACCGCCATCTCGACCGATGCGCTCGACGGCGCGGACATCGAAGGGATGTTCGAGTTCTACGGCTACTGTAACGACCTGCTGGTGCGATTGAGCGCCAACGGATTCCGGGTTGTCGACGTTCCGATCTCCGCTAACTACGGGGACGAGGAGAGCGACATCGACTACCGGACGTACATTCCGCGGGTTTCGCTGATGCTCCTCCGCACCTTCCTCTGGCGGCTCTCCGTCCGTCGGGAGACCCCCGTCGAGGTCGCCCGGTCGGGGTTGTACGTCGGTGGCGCGCTCGGCGTCGCGGCCGGTCTCGCCTCGGCCCTGCGGTCGCTGCGGTCACACGTCGCCACCGGCGCCGAGAATACGAACCACGCGGCGGCCGCTGGCGTCGACGGACCATTGACCGGTGATGGCGGCATTGAGGCGGATTTCAACCGTGAAACCGTCGTCGATGACGAGGGTGAAACTGCGGTCGCTGACGCTGCTGGCGACGACGACCGTTCCGGCCGGTCCACGTGGGGAACGCTCGCCCTCGTCGTGGGCGTTCTCATGCTGGTGTGTGGCATGGTCGTCGACGCGACGATCAATCGCACGCTCAACGGCTCGGTCGAGTAGGAGCGGCGTGAACCACCCTACTTTGTGATCACGTGAACGAGCCCGCTGATAAACGGCCTCGGGTCGTCGGCTCGGAGCATATCGAAGGAGGGGTTTTCGACACAGGAAGCCGCGATCTCCCACGCCGTGCCCGGAAACGACGGCCGGTCCACGAACGGGGATTCGTCGCGAACGATGCTTTTCAGGTATTCTAACTCCCCGTACAGCAGATGCGTCCCGACGCCGACCTCGTACTGGAAGTCGCTTCGAACCGGGGCCTCGGTCGCTACCTCCCAGTAACCGGCCGGAAAATCGGCCCCGGCGCGGACCGCCGTCGCCAGTGACTGCCACACACGAGGGTTGATCTCCGTGAGGACGTACTCGCCCGTCTCGGCGTGTTTCATGTACTCGATACAGGCGAGTCCGTCGTACTCGAGCTGATCGAGCAGCGCCCGGCCGACCCGTTCGAGGTCCGGGTCCCGTATCGCCTCCCGGTAGACCCCACCGCCGCCGGTGTAGGAGTCACCCCGCACCTGCCGATGTTGAAAAGTCGTCACCGGCTCGCCGTCGTCGTACAGCGCACCGAAGAGATACTCGTATGAGGACGGAATGTACTCCTGAACGATGGGTGTGTGCTGCATCTCGGCCTCGACCGCCTCGACGTTCACCGCCTCGTTCGGGGCGACGTGCGTGACGTGTTTCGCGGTCGCCACGTCCCGTGGCGAGAACCCTGAGCACGCTTCGTCGGTGAGCAGGTTGTACCGTGACTTGATGATCAGGTCCCGATCCCACGCGTCGACGTCCGAAAGGAGTCGCGTCTCGGGTGCGGGCACGCCGGCGTCCGCGGCGGCCGCGACGAGTTTGACGCGGTCGAACACCGTTTCGAGGAGGTCCGACGAGGGCGTCACCAGCGAGACGTACGGCTCGAACACCTCCGCGTAGCGGGCGAACACGTACGCGTCCTGTGCGCGCAGCGGGAGGATCGTCGCCACGTCGTCGCGGGCGGCGAGCCCGACGAGCGCGTCCCGGTACGCGAGGACGTCCTCGTACGGGGACGGGATCGACACGAACTCGTCACAGAAGCGCGACGCGGCTGCCGGTGTGTCGCTGTGTTCGGAGGCGACGATCGTGTACACGCCACGCCGCGAGAGGGATCGGACACACGAGTACGCCCCGGACTCGAACCCGACCGGGATCACTACGGCATCTCGGGCCGTTCCGGCTTCTTCCATAATGAACGCATTCTCGCTCGATCGTATTGTTATGGGAGGAATACTCGTCGGTTAGCCTCCCGTCCCGTCGATCCGGTAGAGCCGGAACTCGCCGTTGTCCTGGACTCGACTGACACGATGATCCGTTTCGAGACGATCGAACCCGGACCGCGTGAACCGAATCTCGTTGTAGAGGTCGACCTCCTGTTTTTTATTTCGATCGCCGACCACCAGATAGCGGTCGTCCTCGAAGTGCGTCGTGAGGTTGGTGCTGAACAGCTCCCCTGTCACCCCCGCATCGTCGGCACGATAGCCGGGGAACTCCAACGACCCGCGTGCGGTCTCGCGGCCGAAATGCGCGTCGATGTATCGACCCTGCCCGCGTCGGAGTCCAACGAGTGTGGTGTCGCCGTCGTGGTACTCGAACGCGATCTCGTGACCGGAGAAGTCCGCGTCGTTCACCTGCTGGTTCGGCTGGTACATATACGGTGACATATGGACGACCAGCAGCTGTGCGGCGAGCAGCATCACGAACACGACGACGATGACACCAATCACCTGCGATCGGCTGAACGACGTGCTCCGACGGGTGCTCAGCTCGGAGAGTCGGTCGAGGAGGATCACGATCGCGACGGCTCCGAGGATCGTCACGATGGCCATGATGAATCCATGGAATCTGAAGTAGTGGTCGTCCTGATTGGCGAGGAAGACGATCATGAAGATCACGAACGGCGGGAAGAGGCCGACCGACAGGTACGTTATCGCGGCGTTACGCCACGACCGATCGGGATCCGTCCGGCCGACGAGATGGAGCAGCGTCAGCCCACCGGCGAGCACACAAAACACGAGCGACACCGCGAACAGTTTCACGAACAGCTCCTCGAAGCTTCCGCCGAGCGCGGCGAGCGAGGTGCCGCGTTCCGCCGTCTCGCCGCCGGTCGTCGCTCCCGACGTGGCGAGGCTGGAGACGACGCCCTCGAACCTGCTCGTCGCCCGCTCGTGTCTGAGCAGCCAAGTCACCAACAGCGTGCCGACGGCGACCGTGTGAATGGCGATCGGTCGGTGACTCGCGATCGGGTGGTCCGGGCGATACCGTCTCGCGGCGAATTGGACCGCAACGACGCCGGCGAGCAGCGAGACGAGCACCATCGTCTCTTGAGGGTGGACGAAGACGATGCCGACCGCGGCGAGCGCGAACGCGACCCCGGTTGCTGAGACCGGGAGGTCGCTCCGACCCGAATCGAGATGCAGAAACAGCAGGTACAGGACGAACGGTGCGAAGAGGATCGCCTGACTCGACGGGTGAACGAGCACGTGGACGCTGATCTTGTTGATCGGGATCAGCAGCACCGCCGCCCCGAGACCGACCGGAAGTGCCCACCGCGAGCCGGTAAGCAAGCCGACAAGCAGCGGCATCGTGAGCAGGTAGACTGCCGGAAACAACAACGCCGGTGAGAACTGGAGCGTCGTGGTGAGATCCAGCCCGGACAACGCGGCGAACTCGACGCCGATGAGATGGACCGCCGGGTACAACACCTCCTCCGGGCCGATCACCCCGGTGTGTATCTCACGAGCCCACCCGAGATGGGTTAACGCGTCACCGGACCCGTAGAACGCATACGACCGGAGGAGGGGGATCGAAACCACTGCAAGGAGACTGCCACCGAGGAGAAGTGCCCCTCCGTCGGCAAGTCGACGGGAGTCGGTCCCGAACAGCGTCACGATCGACGCGACGAATCCGACGCCGATACCGAGCCAGAAGAGCGTCGGCGTGGATCGGTAGATCGAGAGTTCGTAGTTCGTCGCGGGCGTCAGGTGCGCGATGATGATCGCAGCGGCGAACGCGAGAAATCCGACGGTCAATACGGCTCGAAAAATCGACGTCGCAGGGGTGTTTGTCATGAATGGCGATCGTTACCGGGGGATAGAACATCCAAACAGGGGACCGAATGGACCATTGTTACGGGGCGATTACCGCAAACGGGCTCGGTCGTCGCCATCGTCAACATCGACATCGAGCGTCTCGGCGTCGCTATCGTCCAGACTGATCGGCTCGCCGGTTACGTTTATTCGAGCGTTTCGGATGACGTTGTCCGCCGAGCCTCTGAAGGAGATTCCGCCCCTCCGCTGGCCGGTTTGTCGAATGTCAATATCCTCCAGCAGGCATTCGTTGCGTCCGACGATCGCGATCGCTTCGCCGTCCGCAGCCGATCCGGTGACCGTAACGTTCTCCATCTCGACGCTCGGCTGTATCCCGAACTCCACGAACACGGAGTTGGGTCGCTTCGCGTTGAACGCGGGAACGTCGTCCGCATCCGTCAGGATCTGCGTGTCGCGAACGATCGCCCGTGCGAGCTGACCGGACAGTTCGATCGCACCGTCGCTGTGGGACACGTCGTACATTTCAACGCGACAGTTCTCGACGACGGCGGGCTCCGGCGTGTCCTGTGGCTCGTAATCCGTGAGCCGGATTCCTCGCATATTGTCGAAGTCGAGACGGTCCTCATCACACCGGACGGTGGCATTTCGAACGACCGAACCGCCGCGTACGCGGACGCTCGAAATCCCGCAGTTGGCGAAGTGTCCCCCGTCGACCGTGATGCTCCCCGCGGGCGGGTCCGCATACAATCCGTTGTCGGGGAACCCCTCGATACGACAGTTGCGGAACGTGATGTCGCCTCGATTGTCGTTTCCGACGTAACACCCCGTGATTCCGCTTTCGACCGTCGCGCCGTCGGCGAGTCGTAGCCGTTCTACGACTCCCTCGCCGTCGGGGTCGGTTACGTCGACGCGAACTAAGCTCGGTCCGTCCTTGACCGTCCCCCTGGCGGTGATGTCCCTGACGAGCAGTTCGTCGCGAACCTTCAGATGGACCATCCGTCCACCCGCGTCCGGATGGGTGAAATCGAACGTGAGTCCCTCGACACGGATCTCCACACCATCGCCGCGCCCGTCGATGCTGAACAGATACGTCTGCGTTCCCGGATCGGGAACGATCGTCGCGTCGTTCCCGATCACTCCGGTTCGCTGGAACTCCTCGGGCTTCCACGACCCGTCCATCCGGTACTGGCCGGGCGGGAGATAGAGGATGGCCCCATCAGGATCGATCGATTCGAGGACCGGAAGGAGCGACTCCCCGCCGGAGGGATCCGCCCCGTGATCCACGACGTTCTCCAGTCGATCGAATCCGTCGGGAAGCGATGGTTCATTCGAGTCCGGGTCGTCACCGTTGTCATCAGGCTCCGTCGTCGTCGTCTCCTCTTCCGGATTGTCATTGCACCCCGCGAGTACTGCAATTCCGGCGACGCTGATGGAGGTTCGCTTACAGAACGAGCGTCGGTGCATTCGTACCCCACCGATTACTGGTCGTTGGCTTTGTAATGCGAACATTACCATGTAGTCGTCCGTCGTCGCGAATGGTAGGGCTCGTCAAACCGACAGGCCGGTCGAATCGATCGTTTCCCACACCGACCTCCCCCGGTCCGTGAGCTCGTACGCTCTGTTCTTCGTCCGATCGTCCGGAACGGCCAACATGACGAGCCCCTGCTCGCGGAGCTGGCGAAGCGCCCTCGAGACGTGCGTAGTGGAGGTCGAAATCGTCGAAGCCAACTGGGTCGGTGTGGCTTCCCTGTCGGTCAGTTGGCGGAGAACCGATAGCCGGTAGGTGGAGCTGATCACGTATCCGATTACGTTCCATTCCGTCGACATACCCCCCAATACCGACCCCACGCTCAAGACATCGTTGGTTCACAAACGCCGTGGGCTGTCGGACGTCGCCGACGGGCCGCTCCGACGGGAAATTTTATATATTATACGCCTGCTATCGTGTCGTAGACTCTCACGAGTATCGCGTAGGAAATGACTACTCCGACCACACGGCTCACCACGGCCATCGCGGATCCACGGATCGCAGACAGCGATTTTCGCTTCGTTCCTGCGTCGGCCGACACCGGATGGATAACGCTTGTCGGCGTCGTTCACGATCACCCAGCAAGCGTGTTTCGGGTCGTTGAAACGGTGAGAGCGCTCGATCCCAACGTCGTTGCCCTGGAAATCGCTCCCATTTCAGTCCCGCTGTTCCGTCGATATGCACGCCAGGGAGACACATATTCCGAGACGGGGCTGACGGGATCCCCCGAGGGCGGTGAAATGAGCGCGGCGATCGGTGCCGCGGGAGACGCACGCGTCGTTGGGATCGACCTACCGAATCCGGCGACGCTCAAAACGACGGTCGAGGCGGTCCGTGGCGAGTCCCTCTCCGTACGTAGCGCGCTTCGAGCTGGACACGCGTTCGGGCTTCAGACGCTTCATGCCGTCCGCTGTCGTGTCTCGCACGTGGCGTCGACGCTCGGGATCGACATCGACCCCGGCTTCGACGATCGGGGGGAGACCTACACTCGAACCGCATCGCCGGATGAACAGGCAGCGGAGGAGGACGACACCGTCGCAGCCGGGACGGCCCTCCTCCGAGCGTTCACTCGCCCGCCGGCGCTGGAGGCATTTGACGGAGCGCGCGAGGCCGCAATGGTAGCGGAGTTGCGCACCCACCGCCGAAACGGATCCAACGTGGTCGCAGTCGTTGGGTATGCGCACCTGAATCCGATTGCCGAGCAACTCCTGCAGGTGTAATTGGCAGTCACATCGAGTCTTTCTGCAGAATCAGCGCTCATTACCATCCAGTTGGCTGTCCATTCCTCCCTCATTGGTGTATATAACAATGCGCAGGGACCGACTGGTGTTGACTACGGGGACTACCCGTGTGAAACGATGGTCAGAGAATTCCAAGATAGCGACAAAGGACGCGGCGTAATGACTTCGGATGGAACGGTTATCGGTCACGTGCAGGCGGTTGCCGGTGACATAGCCCATGTCACACCCGAAAGCGATCTCGACGGAGCGATTCGGCAGAAGCTCGGGTGGACGGCTGAAGAACAGGACGTGTACGAACTTCCGCACAAATCCGTCAAGGAGATCGACGACCGAGGAATCCACCTCGAGTAGTCGATCCGTGCGGGCGGTCTCAGTTTTCAGTACTGCTCGACACGAGCAGTACGAACCGAGGCAACGTATTTTGAGACGGATACTTCGGAGGTTTTAGTGTCGATATCGCTCGTCAGTCACCCTCGGTTGTATCTCGAGGTGTACTAACGCAGTACAAGTATTACAATCATAACTCTGTAATCCACAACCACTCCGCAAGCAATTCTCAAACGGGAGTTCGTCACGACGGCGGAGTCAGTTGCGTGGCCGAGAGAGACGAACCCCACTCACCGGTCACGGGTGACGATCTCCCCAGATGCCGTCCGCGCACCCGCCGAGAGGGTAACCCCCGGCTGGATACCGGTTTGGATCCCCGTTTTCACGTCGGGACCGATCACCGTTCCGAATTTGCGACGACCGGTCGACACCCGCCGGTCGCCGACGGTGACGGACACCGGCTCGTCGTCGTGGCGGAGGTTCGCGACGTTGGTTCCCGCGCCGAGGTTCACCCGGGGACCGATGATACTGTCACCCACGTAGGACAGGTGGCCGATGGCGGCGTCCGCCATGACGACGCTGTTTTTCACCTCGACCGCGTGGCCGATTCGTGCTTCCGGCCCAACGAGCGTCGGGCCGCGAACGTAGGCGTTCGGCCCGATCAAACTCCCGGAGCGGAGCAGGACCGGTCCGTCGATCACGACACCGGGGCCGACCTCGACGCCCGGTTCGCAGATCACCGCCCCGCGAAGGGTCGCGTCCGGGTGTATCTCCGCGTCGCCCGCGACCTCCGCGTCCGCGTCCCTGAGACGACGAGTGGCGGTCGGAAGCCGTCGTTCGCTCGCTTCCAACAGCTCCCAGGGGCGGCCGACGTCCATCCACTCCTCGAAGTCGACGATACCGACGGTGTCGCGTTCGATAACCCGGTCGAGCACGTCCGTCAGCTCCAGTTCCCCTCGCTCGCTCCGTGGGACGTCAAGGAGGTCGACGACGTCCTCGGGGAAGGCGTACGCTCCCGCGTTGATCGTGTTGGTTTGGGGGTCAGCCGGTTTCTCGACGACTTCGGTGACGACGCCGTCCTCCGTCATGAGCACGCCGTACGACGAGGGGTCCTCGACACGGTAGGCACCGACTGCGGGAACCGAGTCGAACAGCGTATCGAGGTCCGCCGCACGACAGAGGTTGTCCCCGTTCAGCACGGCAAACGGACCATTGACGTGGTCGACCGCGACGCGCAGGGCGTCCGCAGTCCCGAGTTGGTCCGGCTGGTCGGCGTAGTGGACCGGTACGCCGGCGTACTCCTCGCCGAAGTACTCCCGAACCTGCTCGCCGCCGTAACCGACGGTGAAGACGAGTTCCGTCGCGCCAGCGTCAACCGCAGTATCCGCGACGTGTGCGACGAGCGGCCGATCCGCGACGGGCAGCATCGGCTTCGGGATCGTCTCCGTGAGCGGACCCATCCGGGTGCCGCGTCCTGCTGCGAGAATAATGACTTGCATGGTTGTCGACTCGCCCACCGTTCCGGTTTAGTATGCACATACTACTCCCTCAATCAGGTGCCAGTGACTTCTTTTTCAGCGGTGTGCGATCCGGCACCGTTGAAATTATATGCAAACCGTCTTTTTTCTTTTCTTATATTTTAAGAGACATGAGTAGCACCGTTTTGAATCATATATTGGTGTGTGAGGATGATATTCCATACCGATGTCGACACACTTCTAACATAGAGATAAGTTTCATTTTATATCTGTTTTAGGATAGTATATTAAATTTTGTTCTAAGACATTTACAAATATAGTCTCTCTATTCATCACCAGATAGATTCGAACATGGAGCGAGCGATTTGTAGACGATCTCGACGGAAGAGTGCGGTCAATATCGTTCAATCTGAGCTAAAACACGGTTTTGTGGGATCGAAACGCTATTTAAAATAGATCCAGCGGTCAGTTGTAGACTCGCCCTCTTCATCCACGGATAAACAGTCGAGTGATACCGACAGCTGCCATCTTATCAACAAAATATTAATATTTTAATTTGATATTATTGCCATATGGTCTCTGACGCTGAGTGCTATGTCTAACTTGGCGATCCCCACCCCCACGGAATACTAAACCATATCCATGCCGAGACACTCTAGTCGGACCGCGTCGTGGTCGAGCAACGCATCGTCGATCGTCACCGCTCGAAAGTACTCCCAGTCGGTACGGCCCACCCACTGGACCTTGAGCTCGTTGTCCTCCACGAGCGGGTCGTCGATCGGGCCAGCACACTCCAGGTCGGTGAAGATGTCGCTTGGAACGGTCGCCGATATCCAGCGGTCGACTGCGCCCGAAACCCAGTCGGGGACCGGTGTCAGTCCGGAGCTCACCGAAATTGCCAGCTCCCGCAGCTCACGTCTCCTCCAGACC
>Ga0207421_10000655_pt1 | contig 44442 bp, 40 predicted proteins | sample SodLakKL_010_SED_4_FD_187542 | JGI IMG/M metagenome (GOLD analysis project Ga0207421, IMG submission 187542) | Alkaline sediment microbial communities from Lake Tanatar, Kulunda Steppe, Russia - 8KL_010_SED (SPAdes) (version 2) | ecosystem: Environmental > Aquatic > Non-marine Saline and...
CATAAGTGTTAATCAAAGCCTTACAAAATGTTTACCGACGATGCCAGGACCCGAAAGATAAACCCTAATCTTTTTCATCGTGAGGCTCCCACTGTTTTAAAATCGATTTTAACTCTTTCTTTTTGTCTTCCGATAATTCCTGCAAAGGTTTTCTAACCTCTCCACCATAATAGCTCATCTTATCCATAGCTGCCTTTAATCCTGCTACACCCCACTTTGCGGTCACTGCTGCGTTGGCCTCAAGTATTCTAAATTGAATTTCTTTAGCTTTCGCATACTCTCCGGCATTGTATAATTCTAAAATCCGGTGACATAGGTCGGACAATATACTCGCTACAGCCAAAGTGCCACCGGTGGCCCCCAGACAAAGTGAAGCATAAAGAAAACTTCCTGAGCCGGCAAAAACAGAAAAATCAGGATCTGCCTCAGCCAAGATTCCGGCTATCTGAACAATATTACCGGATGAATCTTTTATACCAATAATGTTCGGGTGTTTTGAAAGTGCGGTTACAAGCGGGACGGACATATTGACCCCGGTATTTCTGGGCATATTATATAGAATCACAGGCACAGGTGAAGCATCAGCAACTTCCTGGAAAAACCCGTTTAAAGCCTCATCGGTCATACTCCCCTTATAATATGTAGGGGTCAGAACTAAGACAGCATCTACTCCAACTTCAGCACAACTTTTTGTCAACCGGATAGTAGCCCTGGTGGACTCACATCCAGCCCTCTGGCATCAGCTTTAACGGGCAAGCCACCAAGGGAAGTAACAGTATCGACTATAACCAGGGTTCTTTAATGGCAGATGGTAAGCAGGCGTGTTAGATGGTGTTGTCAAAGTGACGATCAAACAATACCTGCAAACTTTTACTGGTCTCATGCCTGAATTCCTTGTAATGGAACATAAGCTTTCTGCCTTCGCCGGTCAGGGAAGAGCCGCCCCCGTGCCTGCCCCCGGCCTGCCTCTCCAGGAGGGCGACTCCCAGGTTCTCCTCCAGCATTTTAATTAAATCCCAGGCCTGCCGGTAGGACATTTTCATATCTGCAGCAGCTTTACGCAGAGATCCCCTCCCTTCCACCTTTTCCAGGAGTTCACAGGGGCCGTCACCAAATACCTTGCCCCTATCATTTTCCAGCCACATTTTCGAGCGAAGAACAGGTCCCATTCTTTTCAGCTCCCCTGAGTTTCAAGTTGCACTGTGAAGACATATTAAGCAAGCTCGGGCGATGAGGCGAGTCAATCTTCTATACCAGTCGGCACTAAATAATTTTTCCCTAACCTCTTTTCCTGCCCGGCCTAACCCTTTCTGCTTCCAGAGCCAGGATCGCCTCCAGCACTCCGCCCCCGACGGATCTGGCCTTATCTGATATAGTAAAGCAATACTCCCGCTTGCCCCTGGGGTCGATATCGCCGATTTTCATGCCCGGTCTGACTTCAAGGCCATCCTGGATCAAACCGCGCACTATTCCTCCGATTTCAGCTTTAACCGCTTCGTTCCCGGTAAAGCCTACAACCTGGCCTGCCTTAACCAAATCCCCGATCTTTACCTCGCCCTTAAATCTTCCTGCTCCGGGAGCCCTTAACAAACGCTCTGTGCTGTAGCCGCTCACTGAACCCGGCAGGCCATCATTCGGTATGGCTTTCCCGGAGTAAATAACCCGGCCTAGATCATGGCCGCGCCTGGTTTCCACCACCGCGTGGACATCCCGTCCGGCATGGTAGCCCGGCCCCAGGGCAATGACCAGCGGGGCAAGATCAGGGCTGACACCGGTATTTTTTTTGGACAGGGTCCCTTCAACAAAAACGCCAAGTTTTAAATAAGGTATTATTTGCAAGTTAGGATCGACAACTACAGGGACCAGGCCCCGGTCTAGCAGGCTAAATATATAATTTACCACTTCTTTTTCTTTTTGATTTCCACCTGGTTCTTCACTGCCGGACACGAACCCTGTTACTTTCAGGGCCCGCACCCCTTCCACTACCGCTTCTTTTTCAAACACGGCCCGGGCAAAAGAAACCGGGCGGCGGATAACCGAAGACCGTTCCTGCTCGGTCATCACCACTTTGAACCCGGCCCGGTACAGGCGGTGCCCCACTCCAGTGGCCAGATCACCTGCCCCTTTGATCAAAACCAGTTGCCGGTGAGGTTTTTTGATTTCCACTTCAACTTTGCCCACTGTCAATATCCTTCCTGCTGTAGCGCACTTTGACTATTTCAGCGGCTATACTCAGGGCAATTTCAGCCGGCGTATTTCCTCCCAGGTCCAGACCGATCGGGGCGTGGATTTTTTCCAGGTCAGAATCCGCAACCCCCTTTTGCCTGAGGTTGTCAAAAACCGTCTTGATCTTATTGCGGCTTCCAATCATCCCGATATAGGCCGCATCAGTACCGGCCACCTTTTCCAGGGCCACCTGGTCATATTTGTGGCCCCTGCTCAAAATAGCCAGATAGGTATCTTCTGTAATTCTAAAGTTATCGAGAGTATCTCCAATATCAGCAGCCACCAATCGATCCGCTTCGGGAAACCGCTCTTCGCAGGCGTAATCTTCCCTGTCATCAATAACAGTAACCTTGAAATCAAGCATCTTGGCCATTCTGGCCAGGTCCTGGGAAATATGGCCCGCCCCGACAATGACCAGTTCCGGGCCGGTTACAAAACAATCGATAAAGGCGCTCACTTCCCCGCCGCAGACCATGCCCAAACCGGCCGCATCGTCATTGTTCAGGCTGTAAGATGCATAAAAAGGCTCTCCTTTTTTTATGACCCGGAGGGCTTCTTCAATCAGCCGGGCTTCCAGGGATCCCCCACCGACAGTGCCCAGGATAGAACCGTCTTCATAAACCAGCATTTTGGCCCCCGGACGGGACGGGGTTGAACCGGATGCCGAAACCACCGTAACCAGGGCGGCAGGCCTGGTTTGTTCCAGGCAGCGTAACAATTCTTCCATGATCGGTTTGGGATCCATTTAGAAACCTCCTTTGCCAAAAGAACAGTCGGGATAAAGGCACGATTCGCAGCGGCGGCAAAAACCACCGTGTCCGAGGGCGGCTATATCAGAGCTTTCAATTCTTTCGCCGGCCAGCAGGCGCGGCAGGATCAGGTCAAAGATGGTGGTTTTAAAAAACATACCGCAGGCCGGTACTCCCACCACTGGTATCCGGCCGTGATAGGCCAGCAAAAACATCGCTCCGGGCAAAACCGGCGCCCCGTACTTTTCTATTTCAACCCCGCTTAGCCTGATTCCTGCCGGGGTGACATCATCGGGATCAACGGACATGCCCCCGGTCACAATAATCAGATCGCAATCATTATCCAGCAGCATTTTTATTTTGGACGCAATAAACTCAATATCATCTGGGGCATAATCAATTAAAGGCTCCGGGAGGCCGTAAACCCGGGTCTTTTCTTTCAAAACCGGGGCGAAAGCATCCCCGATCCGGCTCTCATATACTTCCCTGCCGGTTATCAGGGCCCCCATTTTTAAAGTTTGGTACTCCAGCACCTTGATCAACGAGCCACTTTCGGAACAAATTGTCCGGGCCTGCTCAAGAGTGTCTTTTTTAACCGCGAGGGGAATGATCCTGGTTCCGGCAACCCGGTCGCCTTTTTTTACCGGGCTGTTGGTATGCAGGCTGGCCATAACCACGTCAGGCAGTTGATTAACTGCAAACAGGCCTTCTACGTTGACTTTCAGCAACCCGCTGCAGGTGGCAACCAGGTCGATCCGGCCTTCCGAAGGCCCTTCCATGACAAGGCCTTCACCGGCTGCATACGAAGCCAGAGCCTGGCCTGCTTCATCTTCGTGGATTTCATCTTCATCCAGCTCCAGGGAGCAAATGTGTTTTTTTCCGATATCAAGCAAGAGCGGGATATCTTCTTTTCTAATGATATGCCCTTTCTTAAAAGCCGGGCCCTTGCACTTTCCTCTAACGATACGGGTCACATCATGGGAAAGCACTTTCCCCACGGCCTCTTCTGTTTTGGCATAATATATTTTCAACAGTTCGCCCCCGCATTAAAGCGTTATGCTTAACCTCATATAACGCTTTAATAAATATAGCCTTTTCATATCCCGCTGTCAAGTAAGTAGCCCGGAGCGGATGCTTATAACCGGCTCCAGTAGTCCTGCGAGGGCTTTTGCCTGAACCTGCCTCCACTTTGACATTTGCAGGAATTAAGGCTCAAGGTAACCAAGTTTATTTTTATCATGAAAAACCCGTTTTGAATCGGTTCCCACAATTTCCTGGATAATTACTTCACCCATCAGCCAGGTCCTGATCCCCGGGCGCAGGCAGCCGACTGCTATTTCATCTTCCCGTCCCAAGGCTCCGTGAATATGGGCCCTGGGCCTGCCCTCCTGGTCGGGAACAATAATGCCCAGGCTGATTGTTTCCCGCGGGCGCCCGTCAATTTCCTTAAACTCCGGATTGACCTCTTCCGTGGAATCGCTCTCAGGACCGACCACCAGCCGCCCGTTTCTTAATCCACCTACCAGGTGGATTAAGCCGACCCTGATCTCATTTTTTGCGGCAAACTCTTCCAGACAATCCGGAAGCAGGTCACCGTCTTCCAGCCTGATCACAAAAACCCGGCCCGGTTTTCCTTCTGCAGCCAGCATATTTACCTCCCGAGTTAATCAATTCCAAAATTGATACTATTTAGGTAGTTATACCTCAATCAACACCGCATCCCCCTGGGCCAACCCGCCACAGATAGCAGCTGCCCCTAAGCCGCCTCCACTCCTGCGCAGTTCATAAGCCAGGGTCATAACCAGGCGGACCCCGCTGGCTCCGACGGGGTGGCCGATAGCGATAGCCCCACCGTTAACGTTAATTTTTTTTCGCAGGCTTTCCAGTTTCTCATTGTCCCCTCCGGCCAGGATTTTACTGCTGACCAGGGGCATGGCGGCAAAAGCTTCATTGATTTCAATCAGACTGACCTCTTCCAGGGCAATCCCGCCGGCCCTCTCCAGGGCCTTTTCAACAGCATAAGCCGGCACCGCGGCGATCAGATGCGGTTCAAGGGCCACGCTGCCGGTACTGCGCACTACGGCTATTATTTCAACCCCCAGCGCCTCGGCTTTTTCCCTTGACATCAAAACCAGGGCGGCGGCCCCGGTATTTAAGCCCGGGGCATTCCCTGAAGTGACCGTGGGGCTGCCGTAAATTAGGGGCAGCCGGGCCAGATCCTCCAGGGTGGAATCCGGCCGGGGTTGTTCATCCTGTTCAACCAGAGAAACCCCTTTTTTATCTTCCACCCGGACCGGGAATACTTCCTCATTAAATTTGCCTTCTCCCAGGGCCCGGGCGTAGCGCTGCTGACTGCCCAGGGCCCACCGGTCCTGCTCTTCCCGCCCGACCCCGTACTCCAGGGCCACTTCTCCGGCGTCCACCGCCACCGGATTCCAATCGGAATAACCAAGGGCATACATGGGATCAATCAGCTCCGCCGACCCAAGGCGCCGGCCCCAACGGACATCCGGAGCCAGAAAAGGAGCGCGGCTCATATTTTCGGAGCCTGCCGCCACCACTACCCCGGCTTCCCCGCTTTTAATCGCCCGGTAACCCAGGTGCAGGGCAGTCATTGAGGAACAGCAGGCCCGATCAATAGACAAAGAGAGGACTCCGGAAGGCAGCCCGGACTTTAGCACAGCCTGCCGGGCCAGGACATTCGTTTCCAGGGCATTTTCCGGCAGTACACAGGTACCATAATAAAGCTCATCGACCAGGTCAGTGCCCCTGTCCAGGCGGCTTAAAGCTTCCCGGATGGCCATCACGCCCAGGTCCAGGCTGCTTATATCTTTCATCGCCCCGCCGAACCTGCCAAAAGGGGTCCGGGCGCAGGCAGTGATAACCACATCATTCACGGTGCTCATGGAGGCTCCTTTCTTTTTAACGAGCAAATTATATGCTACTCGTAAATGTAAAATCCGCGGCCGGTCTTGCGGCCAAGGTGGCCCGCCTCAACCAGTTTTTTCAGGATCTGGGGAGCGCGGAACCGGTCTCCGTAAGCCTCGGTCAGCCCTTCGGCAGCAAAAACCATGGTATCCAGGCCTACATAGTCGGCCAGCTCAAAGGGACCCATCGGGTAATTTAGGCCAAGCCGGACCGCCTTGTCGATATCTTCGGCGGAAGCCACCCCTTCTTCAAGAACCCGCATACATTCTATCATGTGGGCGGCCAAAACCCGGCTGGTTACAAAACCCTGGGCATCCCTGACCAGAACGGTTTCTTTGCCCATCTTTTGGGCCAGGCCCTGGATAACCTGAACGGTTTGCTCGGAGGTATCCACACCGGCTACTATTTCCACCAGCCTCATCAGGGGAGCAGGATTGAACCAGTGCATACCGATTACCCTGTCGGAGCAACTCGTAACTGAAGCAATATCGGTAATGCTCAATTCGGTGGTGTTGCTGGCCAGGATAGCCCCTTCGGCGCATAGACCTTCCAGTTCGGCAAAAATCTCTTTTTTGAGGGCCAGGTCTTCCGGCACCGCCTCGATCACCACCTGGGCACCTTCCACCGCATCAGCCAGATCAGTGGTCGTGGCTATAGCCTGCAGTACTTCTTCAGCTTTTTCTTCACTAAGCTTTCCTGACTTGACAAAACGATCCAGGCTTTTTTTAATCCCTTTCATTCCCCTGGCCAGCATTTCATCGGCGACATCCATAATCCCGACCTGGTAACCTGAAGAAGCCGCGACCTGGGCAATACCGCTGCCCATCTGGCCGGCTCCCATAACAGCAATCTTTTTGATTTCCATCGTTAACACCCTCCTTGAACGATATTTAACCAGTAGCAGGCCTAACCTTGAACCTTCCGCCCGTGGTTTGCTTTTTAGGTTTTACGCCACAGGGGCAGGTCGGTTTCGGAATCATGTTCACGCTGCAAATCGGGCCCAATAACCTCTTCGATCACAAATTCGCCCGCAAACACCCTGGTCCCTTTCTGCAGGTGCCCGCCTTTTAAACCGCCTTCGCTGTCTCCCAGGGTCACATGCAGATGTACGGCGGGTTCCCCGTCCCGCAGGCTCAGGTTGCCTAAACAGCTCACTATTTCCAGGTGTTGATCAAACTCAATATCTTCATAAACCCTCGAATCCTGGTTATAGTAGCTGATCACCGCTTTTTCCACGGCGCCGATTATCTCCACCCGGGCGCACTTGATATTCTCACTAACTGCAAATTGCTGCATACTTTCAAGCAGGTCTGACCGGAAAGGAATCCTGCCGATCCAGATCCGGCCCTTTTCGCCTTTTTGATGCCACATACGCAAACCTCCCGTTTGTAGTTGCTTAAGTTTGATTTCACCGACTCCCTGCAAAGCTAATTCAAGCGCTAAAAGGCACTATAGCTGTAAAAAGCAAACCCGGCAAACAGGCCAAACAAAATCCCAATTAACCCCATTACCAGGCTAATGATAATCAGGATGCCCTGGATCTTAAAGTAGGTGTTTAAGTTGTCCACAAACATGTTAAAGTTTACCGAATAACCCTCACCGGCCTGTTCCATCAGCAAAGCGTCGGCATACTGCTTGGCGCCGCGCAGCTTTATGCCGAGAACAATAGCTATAACACCGGGTATAGCCCCGATGACAAAAGCAAAAACCCCGGCCAGCGCCGATAAAGCTCCCCCAATGATGGTAATAATCCCCACAAAACCCATCCAGGCACTTAACTGCTGCAGTTTAACCCGATCCATTAACCTCATCCCTTTTCTGGTTTATAATAAACATTAGAACCCCTTGTCCAACTCATTCAGCCTGTACAAACTTTTATATGGAAATAATATTGCCCCCAAAAAGCCCCGCCGTCCCGGGATCGCAGGTGGCAATGATGGCCTGTTTTCTTCGGGCAAATTCCTGCACCGCCCGGGCGGCCGACCGCTTTCGCTCCGGATCCAGGTTTACCAGGGGGTCGTCCATGATCAAAAAGCCTTCGGCATCCTGAAGCAAGTATTCCGCCATAGTCAGCCTCAGGGCGAGGGCAGCACCGCTGGCCGTCCCGGCGGAGAGGAGCCTCACGGGCAGAGTTTTCCCTTCTGCCGAAGTAATCGTATCCGGCAAACCCTCTTCAAGTTCCGCCAGGTTGTAGCGGTTGTTTGTGGCCAGGGTTAGATACCTGGAAAAAGAGTCCTTTAAAGGGGCATAAGTATCCACATCAAGCTCTTCTTTAAGGGTATAAAATTCCTCCCGGGCCACGGTAATAGCCCTACCCTGCCTTTTTAGTTTTTCCAGCTGCTCATCGGCAAATTCGAAAGCAGCCTGTAGTTCTTCGGTTGACTCTTCAGGCATGCGAGCCTGCAGTTCGGTAATTTCAGTTTTCAAGTCCGCCATGTTGTCTTTCAGGTCCTGGCTTTTACCGCGCATTTCTTTCAAAACGGCGAAAAATTGTTCAGCGGTCTCATATTCTTCAGGCAGGGGGGCTAGTTCTTCCAGCCTGTTTTTTAACTCTGCCGACTGCTGCCTCAGCCCGGCCAGCTCATCAAGGGCCTGGTCATAGCTGCCGTGCTTTTCTTCCCACTGCTTCAGTTTTTCTTTTTCCTGCTCCATCCTGTAGCCGGAAGAATTTAAAGAGATCCTTATCTCTTCAAGATCCGCTTTAATCTTTTCCGGTTCGCGGACGGCTTGATCGGGGCCGGCTTCTGCCACTTCCGCTTCCAACTCTTCGAGCGAGTACTGCTGAAGGCAATTTTCCAACCTGATCCGGGCGCTCTCGTTCTTCTTTTCCAGCTCCTCTCGCCGGGCGGACGTTTCCCTGGCCTGTTCCAGGCCGTCAAGGGAATACTCCTCAAGCTTTTCGGTGAGTTTTTTTTCAGCCCCGGCGGCGCGATTGATCAAATTATCCACATCCTCTTCTCCGGCCTGGATGTTGATCTTCCAGTCATCGCTTTCGAGGATCAGCCTTCCTGCTCCTTCCAAAACAGTTTCCTCATCTACTTTGATCTTCCGGGCTGCTTCTAGTCCCGAAGTGACGGTCAGCGGCAGCAGTTTTTTGGCCTGGAGGGAAACTTTTATCTTCATCGCTTCGGCCAGTCCTTTCAATCGCTCTTTATCCCGGTATTTATCTTCCAGGAACTTTAGTTCGTCTCTGCCTACGGGGGGGAGTTTTTGCAGTGCCGCTTCATTATGCCGGATCTCTTCCTGCAGGGGCCGGGCCTGTTGAAGCTGTTCCCGTTTTTTGCGGGCTGCAATAGCCGCTTCTGCTTCCTGGGCCTCTTTGCTTAAATTATCCAGCCTTTTTTTGTTTTCTTCAATCTCTTTTTCCAGCCCCTTAATCCGTTCTTCCACCCGGGGCCATTCAGAAATAACGCCCTTCAAGCCGGCTTCTTTTTCCAGCACCGAGTCCAGCTTTGGCTCCACGCTGCTCCTCTGCCGGACCTCCTCTTCTAGCGCTTCCATTTCTTTTAACCGGGACGCGATCAATTCTTGTTCCTGTTTCTTATCGAGAAGCTCTTTGTTCAGGCCGGTTATCTTTTCTTCCAGGGCCAGAGTATCCCTTAATTTGCGGCGCAGTTCTTCTCGCTTGTAATAGGCGGCCAGGATAGCGCCGACATTTCTTTTATGGGGATTGTTGATATCGCGCCCTCCCCTCGGGCCGTCCAGGTCGGGATCCCAATTCTGTAGGAGGCGATCGTGTTCTTCATTTATCTTTGTTTCAAGCTCTTCCAGGGAAACGCCACCGGACTCATGCAGGGCCGAACGGAGCAGGTCGGAAACGGTCCGGAGCGCTTCCCGGTTTTCTTGCAGCCTTTCAAAAGTTCGGTTCATCTCCTCCTGCCTGGCAAAAAGGATTCCCCTATAGGTGCCAGCGCCAAAACGCAGTTGATTTTCAAGCTGTTTCCGGGCCTCGCCGGGATCATTTATTTCAACACCGCCGGGCAAAACCATCCGCTCTTCCCTGGCCCCTCCCCAGGCACAGCTGTAAGAGATAATTTTCCCACCGGCGGCTTCAAATTCAACTTCCACCCGGGCCGTATCCCCCTGCGGGTAAGGCAGGCAGTCCTGCAAAAACATTTTCCAGTCTTCACTTGATTTCCTAACATTGGAGGGAACAAAAAAAACTGCATAGATGGCATTGACCAGGGTACTTTTCCCTGCCTCATTGGGGCCAAGCAAAACGTTCAGGTTTTTATCGAAAATATATGTCTTGTCGGCCACCCCGCCGAAAGGGGCCAGGCGCACTTTCCTGATAATCATCGCTTCACCTCTTCGATCAGACGGTAAGCAGCCTGGAGGGCCTCCCGGTCCTCTCTTTTCGCCAATCGGCTCAGGAAACGATATGGAAATGACCCTTCAGGGTAACTTGAGGCAATCACAGCTAGGGTAATCTCCACTGTCAGCTCGCTGTCGTCTGCTTCCAGGTAAAAGAGGTTTTCTCGCAGGATATTATAAACTGTAAAGCGCTCTTTATAATCTTCCTCGGGCATGGTTCCGGAAAGCTTCAATTTTACCAGGGTGTTCATCCCTTCCGCGGAACCGGAAAGCTCCCGCCTCAAAGCTTCAAGATCCCCGCTGCCCCGGATCTGCCGGTGCAGTTCGGCAAATCGAAAGCGGCCTGTTTCAATCAACCGGCTCGACGACCCGCCAGCATGATCAACTTCTGTTATCCAGGCCCCACCTTTATGGCGGCAATCAAAACCATCGGGTTCCGGGGTGCCGCAGTAAAGAAAGGCCCTGTTTTCGGCTTCTTCCTGGTCCGGGTAAGGAACGTGAGTGTGCCCCAGGCAGATGTGATCCAGTTTGAGGGCGGCCAGTTCCGGTTCTTCCATGGGATAGTACTGGCTGTCAAAATCAGGCGAAATCCCCTTGACCGCGCCATGGGCTATACCGATGTGCCATTTTCCTTCCGGTTTTTCTTCGAGGCCTTTAACCCATTCCAGGCGGTTGGCCGGGGAGTGTTTGGCATGACAAGGGGCCGGGTATAAAACGGCTTCAATTCCGTAATCATGGAGGGGGTAAGGTTTCATTTCTGTCAGCAGGATCAGTTCTTCCGGAGCTCTTTCTTTAAACTCGGGCCACAGCGATCCGTACGGTTCATAATAGTCGTGGTTGCCGGGTAAGATGGCCACACAGCCCTGGAAGCGGCTTAAGATTTCCACCGCCCTTTTGATCACGGAAGCGGCCACGTTAGACCGGTGAAACAGATCTCCGGCAACAATCATCAGCCGGCACTGCTCCTCGTTTGCCCGCATCACCAGGCCGGACAGGGTCTCAAACCTGGCCTCGGCCAGCTGCTCCCGCACCTCTTCGGGATAGCCGCGGTTTCTAAAGGTCATCCCCAGGTGCAAATCGGCCGTATGCAGCAATTTTAGGGACAAATTAAAACCTCCCCGGCTTAATTTGTGCATAAGACTCGCAAGTATGGTTAATATTCGCTAACAGGAGGCCAATCCCTTTTAAACCCAATCAATCCATGGTGGGTGAAAAACCGGAAGGCTCCAGTTCTAATAATGGTATTCGCTCTATTCTTCGGATTACAAAATTATTTTGGTTAAGTTAAGATCAATTATCGCCTCAGCAAAAGCGATTGATAAGCAGTTCCTGCATGAGCAAGATAGAGGTATGCGAGTTTCACCTAAGCGCATCGAAATAATATGAAGGGATATTCTTTTTGCTGTGGTATTAAAGAGCAGGTTCATGGAAAGTTTATTCAGGCTGGTTAGATAGGGCCAGCCTGCCCTTCAAGTCATCAATAAACTGCCTGGCAGTCCGGCCCGAGCGGGAGTTCTGCCAGAGGGCCCATTTCAAGGCCAGGTCGCTCAACTTAACTTCATCAAGATCAATGCTGTTTTTTTCGGCCATATTCTTCACGGTCTTCAAGTAAGCTTCCTGATCCGGGGTGGAATAGACCAGCTTGATGCCGAATCGGTCAGCCATGGAAAGCTTCTCCTGGTAGGTATCCTGCCTGCCGACCTCGTCCGGGTCCCTGTCGCTGAAAAATTCCCGGATCAGGTTTCTCCGGTTTGAAGTGGCATAAACCAGGACGTTAGGAGGCGGTTTTTCGATGCTTCCCTCCAACAAGGCCTTCAAATCTTTATACTCGGTTTCACTTTCTTCGAAGGAAAGATCATCGATAAAGAAAATAAATTTCTGGGCCCGCCCTTCAACTTCACGGGTAATCCGGTGCAGGCTGAGCAGGTCGTGCTTGGAAACCTCCACCACCCGCAAACCTTCCGGGCCAAAGATATGGAGCAGGCTTTTTATGGTCGATGATTTTCCCGTACCCCGGTCACCATACACAAGGATATTATTGGCCCCGTGACCGTCCACAAACTGCCTGGTATTGCGTACGATCTCTTTTTTCTGGTCATCATATCCGACCAGGTCATCCAGCCTGATCGGGTCGGGGTTTGATACACCAACCAGCCCTCGCCTTGCCCCATCATCCTGCCATTTAAAGGCCCAGTACCGCCCAAAAATTCCGCTTCCTGTTTCCCGGTAATAAGCATGCAAATTTCCCATATTGGCAGCCCAATCATCAGAAACAGCCAGGATTTCTTTAAGCAGGGCTTTTTTCTGAAAGTAATATTGAGGGTAACCCGGAGGAGATATTGAATTGCCGTTCATATTGTCAAAACGGGGCATAAAGCCGGCCAGGTCATATTTTTGTTCTAAATAGCCCATCAACTGCAGCAAATCCAGGTCATATGCTTTTTTTAACAGTTTCAGATCGCTTGCTACAGCCTTGATGAGAAGCCCGTTGATCTGATCAAGATTTTCGTGCTCACTGCCCAGGCTAAAAGCATTTTCATCGCTGATCAGGCAGTCCAGGAGATGATTTTTGTATAAATCGATCTCTTGTAAACCACCTTGTCCGGACAAGTCCAGCAAACTGCCGATAAAGGAAAAGCATTTTTTAACCGCTTCCGGATTGTCAGCAAGGGTAAACCTCAAAACCTCATTCAGCTCTTTAAGGGCGCTGTCATCAAAGACCCGGCGGTAAACCGTTAAACAGTTGATTGCGGTCAAGGTTTGCTGTAAATTCACTTTGATATCGGTCATGGCCACTTCCCAGCTTAAGTTTGTATTAGATCTGTGATCACAATAATATGCCCATTATACTATAAAAAAGAAAATCGTATCAGAAAAATTCTATGCCCATGGCCTTGCCGATTACCGGTTCACTCGGCCAACTCAACCGCTTTCTTCATCGTTTCCCCTGCCTGGGCATGGATGACCAGGTCGGCAATGTCGTCAAACGGAGTGGGCTCGCGGTTTATAATTACCAGGGCTGCGCCCGATTCCTTGGCCATTTGAGGCATCAAGGCCGCCGGGTAAACGACCAGGGAAGAGCCGATGCTGATAAACAGGTCACAGCTGCAGCTTCGTGCCTGGGCTTCTTTAAGGGTACGCGTCGGCAGCTGCTGTCCGAAAGCAATCGTAGCCGGTTTAAACAGTCCCCCGCATTGCGGGCAGTTGTTCGGTATTTCCCCCTGTACAAGAAGCTTGTAAGCTTCTTCCCAGGGATAGTCGGCTTCACAGTCAAGGCACCGTATTTTCCACATTGTTCCGTGCAGTTCCAGGACTTTATCATGACTATTGCCTGCTTTCTGGTGCAGTTCTTCCACATTCTGGGTAACAACGGCGCTAAGTTTGCCCCTATTTTCCAGTTCAGCAATGGCCAGGTGGGCTTGATTCGGTTCTATGTCTTGAAATTCTTTGTAGGTGGTCCGGAAAAGATCCCAGTACTTCCGCCTGCTTCCTTCGGAAGAAACAAATTTCTGGAAAGTCATTTCGTTGGGATCAAAACGGTCCCATATCCCGCCCGGGCTGCGGAAATCAGGAACACCGGATTCGGTACTAACGCCGGCCCCGGTAAAAACCACTATGTCCCGGCTGGTTTTGATCAATTCAGCCAGTTCTTCAATTTTTTCTCTGCTCATCAAAATCACTTCCTTAATCAACAACGTTTTCCCTTAATCAAAATATAAGTTGTCCTGCTTTCCCGTCTTGCCCCTATTATACTCAATCTGTTCGGGCTTATGCAAAAACAGACCCGGAATCAAATTTACACTGTGAATTGAATTTTTGATAAAGTTGATCGCCCTTCACATCACTGTTAGAATAAAGTAACCGGAAGGATATGAACATCGGCTGACAATACTTTTCATCCGGCAAGCTTCATGGGCTTGCCGTTTTATTCAGTTGAATCCAATCAACTACAAAAGCGAGGGGTAACTGATGAATAAAAATAAAATTCTCCTGATTGTTATGGTGGTCCTGGCCACTAATATAATCACTTTCTTCGGAGCAAGAATAATTGGAACGGAAACTGCCGAGCCGGTTGAAGAAGCGGCTTCACCTGAACTAACGGAAGACTTTCAGCTTTTCCAGGAAATAGTGGGAATCCTGGAAACTGAATATTTGGAAGAAATTGATCGGGAAGAACTGCTGCATGAAGCTTTCAAAGGAATGCTCAAAACCCTTGACGATCCACAAACAAGCTACCTAGATCGCGAGGAATTTGAAAACTTAATCATCCAAACCGAGGGAGTATACGGCGGAGTGGGAATTGAAGTTTTTATGGACGATGATTATGTCACAATTGTTTCCCCCATATCCGGTACTCCCGGTGAAGAAGCCGGATTAAGTTCCGGTGACCGGATCATTTCCGTAGACGGCATTAACCTGGTTGGCGAAGATTTAAATAAAGCCGTCAGTTTAATGCGCGGCGAACCCGGAACAGACCTGGTGATGGAAGTCGAACGCCTGGGCGTTGATGAAATGTTGGAATTTGAAGTAACCAGGGAGGAAATCGAGCTTGAAACCGTAGAGTATGAAATGCTCGATGACCGCCTGGGATATATCAAGTTATCCAACTTCTCCGATACCACCGGCCAGGAATTCGAGGAGGCTGTAAATGAATTAAAGCAGAAAAATATGGAAGCCCTGATTATCGATCTAAGAAACAACCCGGGCGGTGTTCTGGAAGCGGCAATCCAGGTGGCCGATCTTTTAATTCCTGAAGGGCCGATTACTCACCTTGAAGGCCGTGAAGGCAGGCTGGAAACCCATACTTCCGGACGTGAAGGCCTGGGAATCCCCATAGCTGCCCTGGTGAACGAAGCAAGCAGCAGCGCCTCAGAGGTTTTAGCCGGTGCCCTGCAGGACACAGATACTGCCACTATTATCGGTAACCAAACCTTTGGCAAGGCTTCTGTACAAAACATCAGGCAGCTAAGCGACGGGGGAGCCCTTCGCTATACCGTGGCAAAGTACCAAACTCCTGACGGAAGAACCATTCACGAAGAAGGACTGGAACCGGACCTGAAAATAGATCCCCCTTCCATCGTTGATCTGGCAAGACAGCCAATCAGCACCGGCCTGGTTGAAGGAGATGAAGGTGAAGAAGTAGAAACCCTGCAGAAATTGCTAACCGAGTTCGGTCACTTCGACCAGGAAGTGAGCGGTTACTTCGATCAGGCAACCAGGGATGCCCTGGAACAATTCCAGGAAGACCAGGGTTTATACATTACAGGTGAAATGAGTGAAATGGTCGTCCGAAAGTTCCACGAGGAAATTGAAGCCCTCAGGAAGGAAGACGACCGCAAGCTGGACAAAGCCCTTGAAGTATTGGAAGAAGAACTACGTTAAACCCTGAGCATACAAAACAAAACTTAAAAAATAAAAACTGTTATTGCTTGATCAAGTTTCAGCAATAACAGTTTTTTATATATGCCAGGGCAAACAATAATAAAAGTGGCTTGCTTTATTAGGCACCTTATTTCTCACCTGCCTTCCCTAGTTATATTAATAAGGTCTTTTAAAGCCGCTGCGGCTGCAGCCCGTGGATTAGACTTCCCACCTATCACGGTAAGATCACCCAGGGTATCTGTCTCAAAATGAATTGCCTTGGTAGTCCCTTCAACAGCTGCCAAAACATGATCGGCTTCGATTGAAGTCGGAGCAACCAAAACATGTATCTGGCCCTGGCCATACTTATCATTTGATTCAATTAAACTGCTTTCTCCAATCAGTTTTACTTTTTTACCTTCGCTGGAAGCCTTTTCCAACATTTGTGAATTAATTTTATTTATCCCGGATACCGGGACATCATCCATTGACAAAGTAGTACCATAGATGGCATTGCTTAAGATTATTATCTTTGCGGCGGTATCCCAACCTTGCACATCCAAATCAGGTTTTGGTTCAGCTATCCCCAATTCTTGAGCTTCTTTTAGCGCTGTTTCATAGTCAATTCCCTCTTGTGTCATTTTTGTTAAAATGAAATTTGTTGTGCCATTTAAAATCCCTTTTATACTCTTTATAGTTGACCCTGCCAGGCAAAAATCGGCCATATCAATTGTCGGCAAAGCAGCAGCTGTAGCTCCAGAAAACTTTATTACTATACCTCTGGCTTTAGAAAGTTCCATAAGGCCTGAAAAATCTTTTACCAGGGCTCCCTTGGTTAAGGTTACAATATCCATTCCTCTTGCAATCGCTGTTTTGAAGTTAGTTATCCCCGGCTCGCCGCTTTTCAAATCTGTTGGGGTTGCTTCAATCAAAACATCAGCCTGCGATTTCTCAATAATTTGCCATCCTTCAAGATCATCTTTTCCTTGCCCGGGAAACGATGAAGCCCAGGATTGCTGGCGGGAATGGCTGTAAACAGTTTCCAAATCAAGAGGAAAAGATGAAACTATTCCCCCGTCTGAGCATGAAACTGCAAAAAGTTCAATATCCAAACCATACTTGCTTTGCAATAAACCGCGCCGTTCAATTAAAAGCCTTACAAAATGCCGACCTACATTTCCCAAACCTGAAAGGCAGATTTTGACTTTCTTCATCATTAAACTCCCACTTTTTTCAATATCTTCTTCATTTCTTCCCTGTTTTGATCTGAAAGGTTAATTAATGGCTTTCTTACCTCACCACCAAAATATCCTACCAAATCCATTGCCGCTTTCAATCCGGCTATTCCCCACCGGGAAGTTACAGCCGCGTTTGCTTCCAGTATTTGAAACTGAATCATTTTAGCTTCTTCATGCCGGCCCTGATTGAATAAATCTACGATTTGAAAACATTTGTCCGGCAGTATATTGGCAACAGCAAGGGTGCCCCCGGTGGCTCCCAGGCAAAGTGAGGCATATAAAAAACTACCTGAGCCGGCGAAAACAGAAAAATTAGGCGTAGAATCGGCAATAATGGCGGCTATTTGGACAATATTGCCGGATGAATCTTTAATGCCAATAATATTGGGGTGTTCTGAGAGTTCGGAGACCAGGGCTGCAGACATATTTACCCCAGTATTCCGGGGCATATTGTATAGAATTACCGGCACACTGGAAGCATCAGCTACATCTGTGAAGAAAGCTTTCAATGCTACATCTGTCATACTTCCCTTATAATATGAAGGGGTCAGGATTAACGCTGCATCAACCCCCGCTTCGGCACATTTATTTGTCAGCCTTATCGTAGCCCGGGTAGATTCACAACCAGTTCCGGCAATAACCGGTTTTTCAGCTGGATAGTTCTCTCTCACAAAAGCTGTCAATTCAACCTTCTCATCTTCATCCAACAAAACAAATTCACCATTGGAACCCAGGACTACCAGGCCCTCCAGCCTGGTTTTTTCCCACTTTGCCAGGTTATCCTTAAGCTTTTTGTATGCAATTTCACCATCATTAAATACAGTAGGAATAGGAGCGTAAACACCTTTAAGTTTCATAGTTTTATCAAGACCTCCATATTTTACTGATAAGTCCGGGATATGGCGGAAAGGGCCTCTTCAATCGAGCAATTATAGCCCAATGACTGCATTATATTGCCAAGTGCTTTAATTAACCTATCCACATTCTCCTTCCGGGATCCGTGGCCCATGAGACCAACTCTCCATATGCTTCCTTTAAACGGGCCCAACCCGCCCCCGATTTCAATCCTGTAATCTGCACGCAATTTTTTTCTAACATCTGCATCAGCGATTCCATCTGGAATTTTAACTGCATGGAGGCTGGGCAATCGATATGACTCAGAGGTTAACATTTGAAGGCCCAAAGCTTCAAATCCATTTACAAGGGCTTTGCTATTTAATTTGTGCCTATTAAACCGCTCCTGTAACCCTTCTTCTTTTATTATTGATAATGCTTCATATAACGCATAAATCATATTAATCGGAGCAGTATGGTGATAAAAACGCTCCTCTCCCCAGTACCTGGTCAACATAGTCAGATCCAGGTACCAACTTTGAACAACATTTTTCCTGGACCGGAAAACTGACAAAGCTTCCTCATTTAAGGTGAGGGGGGCCAATCCCGGCGGGCAGCTCAAGCATTTCTGAGTCCCGCTGTAAACCACATCCAACCCCCGGGCATCGACACTGACGGGTATCCCGCCCAGGGAAGTAACAGTATCTACTACTATAAGAGCTCCATTCTGGTGAGCCAGCTCAACTATTTGCTCCAATGGCTGCAAAACACCTGTTGAGGTTTCGGCGTGGACTATGCCAACAATTTTCACATTATCATTTGCCTCCAGGGCTTTTTTCACATCATCAGGCTCAATCGGACTACCCCAGTCCGCTTTTACCTCTATCACCTGCGCTCCACAGCGAGAAGCAACATCAGCCATTCGAGTTCCAAAAACACCGTTCACACATATCACAGCTTTGTCGCCGGGTTCTAATATATTGACCAGGGCAGCCTCCATACCGGCACTGCCTGTAGCTGAAATTGGTAGAGTAACTTGATTATCTGTTTCAAAAACATACTTTAATAGCTCCTTGGCCTCATTCATAATCTCTATAAATTCCGGATCCAGGTGACCAAGCGTATTCCAGCTCATGGCTTTTAATACCCTGGGATGGATGGGACTGGGTCCGGGGCCTAAAAGTAATACTTCTTGCGGTTCTTCAAATTTCATTAATGATCCCTCCAGTTGTTAGTAATATTGAATATTATAAAGCCTTGACTGCATCTTCAATCCGGTCCATTGCTTTCTCCAGGATTTCATATGAACTTGCGTAAGAAATCCTTAGGAAACCTTCCCCATATGTGCCAAATGCAGACCCTGGAACCATTGCTACACCATGGTTTATAAAGTGATAGGCCGCTTCATCTGATGTGATTCCCAACTCCTCAATATTTGGAAAAGCATAAAAGGCGCCCCTGGGGTTCTGGCAATTAATACCCTCAATACTTTGCAGACGGGATAGGACCAACTTTCTCCTTTTATCAAACTCAGATTTCATGTGGCTTACACATTCCTGGGAAGAGGTAAGGGCACTCACTCCACCTGCTTGCACAAATGCTGTTGCACAGGTAACCGTATACTGATGAATCCTGATCATGGCTGAAATTATGTCAGAAGGAGCAGCCACATACCCAAGGCGCCACCCGGTCATAGAGTAAGCTTTGGAAAATCCATTTACGATTATCGATCTCTCCTTCATTCCCGGAAGAGCAGCAATACTAAAATGCTTTGCCGTATCATAAGTTAAGTACTCATATATTTCATCACTTAAAACCATTAGATCGTGCTTTTGGGCAACTCTGGCCATTTCAGCCAGTTCGCTTTCTCCATACACTCCACCGGTCGGATTACCGGGAGTGTTTAAAACAAGGAGTTTCGTGCGCCCGGTAATTGCCTTCTCTAAATCTTCAGCTGCCAAAACAAATCCATTTTTTTCTTTAAGGGGCACTTCAACCGGTACAGCGCCTGCCATTTCTGCACATGACTCGTAATGGGGCCAGGTGGGGTTGGGAATTATCACTTCATCACCCGGATTCAGGGTGGCCATCATAGCCAAAAAAACAGCATCATTAGCTCCTACAGTAACAATTATCTGGGAAGCTTCAAAATCAAGGTTATTATCATTTTTTAGTTTTTTACTTAAAGCATTTCGCAGTTCTTCCAGGCCGTAATTTGAAGTATAATGAACAAGGCCATTATCTAAAGCCTCTTTAGTTTGATCTTTGATATGCTGGGGCGTATCAAAGTCAGGCCGGCCAATGCATAAATTTATTATATCCTTGCCCTCTTTTTCCAATTCATTAACTTTTTCAAAAACTTTCCTGATCCCTGAAAAGGGGATCCGATCCATCCTGTCAGCTACTCTTTTTTTAATCACTGTCCACCCCTTTTTAAATATTTGCCTTCAAGGTAAGCAATTTTTGCTGACACATCTATCCCTAAAAACTCTTTGCCAAAAGAATTAAATTCGTAGATATCATCGCCTGATATGAAGAATTCAAATTCAGCCGGGGCACCATTACCATTTGTGATCATTTTTTCGTTCAAAATTTCTTCAACCTGAATCGCTACTTCGGGCGTTGGATCGATAATTTGAGCCTTTCCTCCCACAACCTCATCAATAACATGAAAAATGCACGGAAAATCTGTGCAAGCTAAAAGAACAGTATCAACACCTTCAGATAACACCGGATTAAGTGCTTCAGAGGCCAGTTTTATCATCTCTTCCTTTGAAAACCCGGCTGCTTCCCCTCCCAGCTCCGCCATCCGCAATAATTCCTCAGTAGCAACAGGATAAACCTTTATTGAACTGTCCGCTTCTAGAAAACGTTTCTGAAATACGCCGCTATCAATAGTACATTTGGTTCCTAAAGCAGCTACTTTCTTGATCTTTGTTTTTCTTAAAACACTGTCAACACCCGCACCCACCATGCCGACAATCGGTATGTCAGGAAAAACCTCTTTTGCCTTCTCTTCTCCGGCAACACTTGCTGTATAGCATGCGATGATGATTAACTTTGCTTTTTTATTGATAAGAAAATTGCAGATATCTAAAACATAGTCTTTTATTTCACTTAAAGGCTTCGGGCCGTACGGCCTTCGCCCTGTATCACCAAAATACAAGATTGATTCCTGGGGCAACCTGGTAAGCATGGGTTTTAACACTGAAAATCCACCCATCCCGGAATCAAAAATTCCTAGCGGCGGCTTTTCAACATCTTTTTCTGCCCCTTTGCTTATTGACTGCATCTCTGTAAAGGCACTCCTTCCCAACTCTTCAGATAATAAATGAGCTGATGATACAAGCTCCCCCCTTAAATAATCCGTATTTTCAACAATTCTTGAATAAAGGCCTGAAACGCTCAGGGCCACTTTTACTTTACCTTCATAATTTTTAACGGGGACAGCAATACAACCGATGCCTTCTTCCATCTCCTCCCTATCCAGGGCATAACCATTTTTTCGAATACTGCTCAGTTCAGCCTGCAATACATCAAGACTGGTAATTGTGTTTGCTGTTTTCTTTTCCAAAGTTTCTTCTTCAAAATACTTCTTAACCTCTTCATTATTCCTGTAAGCAAGGAATACTTTTCCAACACCGGTACAATATAGAGGAGCTTTCCCTCCAAGACGGGTAAAAGTCCGCATGGCATGAGAACTGGACTCTTTAGCTATATATATAATCTCATTTCCCTCTACAAAAGCCAGGTTCACATCTTCATTAACCCTGGAAACCAAATTTTTCAGTATAGGTTTAGCTAGATCCACGATCTGCTGGAAAAAACCCTGGCTGGCCAGCCCAAGCTGCAGCGATTTTATCCCTAAACCATATTTCTTTGTCATTTCATCCTGTTTCAAATAACCACTTAAACATAAAGTCTTAAGAAGGTGGTGAGTGGTAGAAAAATTTATGTTTAAACGGTCACTGATTTCTTTAGCTCCAAGATTGCGTTGTTCTTCAATAAATACATCTAAAATTTTTAAAGCTTTACCTACCGAAGAAATAACAATTGGTTTCTTTTGCTCAGGCATTTTTTTCCTCTTGATTAATATGGTGTATAAAAACAGCATATTCACTATATGAATATAATATTAACATCGTGAATATGCTATTCGCCTAAACTCTCAATTCTCCTCCCTTCAAATAAAAAAGTTTATATTTTTTTGCTCAAGATTATTAAATAGTTAAAATATGAATAAATATAACGTATAATAGTTATAATTACTGTTTTATCCATTATAGTTTGCAAAAAATAAGAGCAGTTAAGTAGAAGGTTGGAAATGGTTTTTACCGGGAATTGAAAACCCTTCTTTTAGCTGTCGAAGGTTCGGCTGGCTATAAATATGACCGGGCAAAAGACGGCTGCCGGCTGGGACAGAACTATCAAACTGCTGGAATATGAATTAGAATAAACAACTACCAGCGGGCATGATGCTCTTCCGTCCAGCCAGGCAGGTTTTCAAATTCGTAGACAGACCCTGCTTCGTCTTTAACCGTACCAGAAAAACGGCCAAACAGCTGGGCCATTTTAGAGCCGATAAAGAGAACCCGGTTTTTGGCCGCTCTTTTAAAAAAGGGCTTAAAGGTAACGTTGACCTGATCCGACAGTTTGGTCCGGATATTCCAGGGATATGAGTAATTACGCTCGTTGTATTCAAAAACAATGTCTTCACTGATCTTGCTCAATTTTCCGTCAACAGAAATCCCATTTTCATTCATACCCGTTCCCTCGGTCCATCCGGCACCAAAGTTAAGACCGATGGTATGGTCCCCATACATGCCTGAGGCACTGGCCCAGTTCCAAAAACTTGAAAATGGCCAGATACCGCGCCCATAATCCAGGCATCCAAAACCGCCTTCCATATCATAAATTTTGGAGCCGATCTTGATAGAACCTTTCACCGGCAGAGCGTTCTGCTTGGAGGTAAATTGAAATTGTCTCTCACTCCAGGGGATAACCACATTAAGGGTTTCATGATTGGGAGGCCTGGATGCCTTTAATTCTGCTAATAAGACATCACCCTTAAAATCAGGGCAGTTTACCTTGACCTCGGTCTGATTGCCAACGGTCAAAAAATCCATGTTTATTTTTTTATCTTCAAAAATTATGTCGTCATCAACATAGCTGCCAAGATTGCAGCCCCGGCCAAAGGGTCGCGGTATGGTAAACTCATGATAGAAATTGGTTTCAAAGTCAATAAAATATATAAAAGCCAGTCCCAGGTAATCCAAATCGGCAAGTGTGGCAGAAAAAAGGCACTGTTCCGTGTAAAACGCCCAGTAATTCCACTTTTTTTTGCGCAGCGGCCTACCAGAAAGGTTGCAGTTGTGCAGGGGGTAGCGGGACCACCCCACGGCTTCCCGGTTAAGCTTTCCATTATCCAGACATAAACTCACCGGTTGGGTGAGCTCGGGCTCGTTGTAACTTCCAGTCTTTAACATTTTTTACCTCCACTGGTTAGTGTATTCCTGCACTGCGGGCATTGACCCGCTTCAGATCGGTTTTTACAGTAACTATTTTTCCGGTTAGAATTACTTTATCATATTTATATCCTTCCCGGCTATAGCACAAGACAGTACTATCTTGTTTTTAAAAGCCGGTTCTGATAATCTTTTAGTATAAATGACTGGCACTGCTATTCGGCAGAGTTTTGCCCTAACAACATGGCTTAAAAACGGTTCAAAAAGGGCATCCTTTGTGAAATGGAGAAAATGTCTGTATTTCCCAATCCAAACCAATCTTAAGGTTGAGTCTGCGCAAAGGTTTTTTTGAAGGAGGACTCCTTGATGGAAACTGCTTTGGAAATCACAGTGCGTTCTACCGAGGTGGATTACCTGGGCCATGTAAATAATGCCAAATACCTGGAATATATGGAGTGGGGGCGAGAAGACTGGTTAAAGCAAACCGGTTACTCATTTGACAGTCTTGCTGACCAGGGGATAGGAACGGCCACGGTTAACATTAATATAGACTATCTTGGTGAATGCTACAAAGGTGATATCTTGTCAATCAAAACAAAACCGCATAAAACTGGAAACAGTAGTTTTGTTTTTCTCCAGGAAATATTTAAAAAAGACACCTTGAAAAAAGCTGCCTCTGCCCATGTAACTATAGTGGTGTTCAGCTTAAAAACAAGAAAAAGTATACCCATACCCTCATACCTGCTGAAATACCTGGTTCCCCCTGCAGACGATCACCGTGATTGTGCCCAGGAATAATAAATCAAGACTAGCAGCATGTTCTTCTTAAGACCTTCATCTTGATCCATCAAGCTTTGAATGCTAAACCATACCCGCATTGTAGGCCCCAAAGCGTTAGCCACACTCCTTTCGCTCAAAAGCCCGGTTACGATCAAAAAAAGCCGCTTAACCAAAACCTAAATTCGATCTCATTATTATTAAAAGGAGGATTTGTAAACATACCGTCGAAATTTTTAAGAAAACATAAAGCAAAGGAGCAAAATAGATGTGAAGCCGGAAAAAGAAACTAATAGCTGTTTGTGCTCCCTGCTTGATGTATTACCGGATCCTTTTGCCTACCACCAAATCATGATCGGCAGTGACAACAACCCGGAAGAAATTATCTTCGTCGATATCAATCCGGCTTTTGCAGAACTGGTTAAAATGCCGAAAGAAAAAATAATCGGCAGTAAAGCCGTTGATATCTATCCGGCTATCGCAGGAGATATTTTAACCTGGCTGTACACTTCCGGAAAAACAGCCCTCTCAGGAGAAACAATCCGTACTGAACATTATTTCAAACCCCTGGACAGCTGGTACGAAATAATCGCCTACAGCGATAAACAGGGGTATTTCGCAATACTTTTCCGCGGCAGCTCTGAAAAGAAAAAAATAGAAATGCTGCTGGACAGGAAATTCAAAGAATATGAAACTGTTTTTCAGGGGACCCAGTCAGCCATGTTCCTGGTTGAAGTCATCGATGAACATACCTTCAGGTATGTCAGGAACAACCGGGTCCAGCAGCAGTTAACCGGCTTCTCCCAGGAAGATTTTCTAGGCAAAACACCCCGGGACTTAATGGGAGCTGAACAGGGAGAGCGAACTGCCGGCCGTTACAGTCAATGCCTCCACACCGGCGCGCCCATCACTTATGAAGAGACATTATACCTCCCCGGGGGAAAAAGAATCTGGTATACTACCCTAACTCCTTTCTATGGTGAAAAACACAAAATAACCCATATTATCGGTTCGGGAGAAGACATTACCGAACGCCGCCTGGCGGAAGAAAAAATCCGCTATCTCAGTTTCCACGATTCCCTGACCGGCTTTTACAACCGCAATTACCTGGAAGAAGAAATGCAGAGGCTGAACACAGAAAGGCAGCTGCCCCTGAGCATCATTATGGTAGATTTAAACGGCCTCAAACTGGTCAATGACACCTACGGGCACCATAACGGAGATAAACTATTGCAGTATGCTTCCTACATATTAAGGACTTCCTGCCGGGACGAAGATGTCATAACCAGGTGGGGCGGAGATGAATTTGTAATCATCCTGCCCCAGACAGATGAAAGGGAAGTCACTACAATCGTTAGAAGGATTAAAGACAACTGCCGTGACGCTTACGTGGAATCAATTCCTTTATCCATGGCCCTGGGGTTTTCTACCAACCATAGTAGCGCAACCGGCCCGGAAGAAATATTAAAAGAAGCCGAAGACGATATGTATAAGCAAAAACTTGCCGAAAGCAAAAGCGCAAAGAGCGCTGTCTTAAATGCCCTGATTAAGACCCTGGGCACAAAAAGTTATGAAACTGAAAAGCATACCCGTGAAATGCAAAAAATCGCCGGCAGTATAGGAAAGAAAATAAACCTGCCCGATTCAGAACTGACCCGGCTGGCAATATTAATTACCCTGCACGACATAGGCAAAATCAACCTGCCTGAAGAAATGTTGACCAAAGATGGACCTTTAACCAAAGATGAGTGGCAGTTGATGAAAGGACACCCGGAGATAGGGTACCGAATCACCCTGGCCACGGAAGAATTCTCACATGTTTCCAAGGAGATCCTGTCTCACCATGAACGCTGGGACGGATCGGGTTATCCGCAGGGGCTTGAAAAAGAAAAAATCCCTCTTTTGGCCCGAATAACCGCAATTGCCGATGCTTTTGAAGTAATGAGCAACGGCAGGCCCTATAAAAAGGAACTGCCGCTGGAAGAAATCGTAACTGAATTTAAGAAATGTTCCGGAACCCAATTTGATCCGGTATTAACCGACACCTTCTTATCAGTAATGGAAAAAGGGCAAAACCGGAAAAAGCACTAATTAAAACAAGTCTGCCCAATCAGGAATTTTCATGGACTCTATTTCCGGCTCGGTTTTATTTTCCGGGCCGGAATTGTCTTTTTCTCCTGGATTGGGATCGTTGTTTTGATTGGAATTTGGATTGTTTTCACCGCTGCTGTTATTTTCGCCGGCCGCTCCGGTAGCGCTCTCATTTCCTGAGCCGGAATTGCCAGCACCCGAACCGGTTTCCCGGCTGCTTCCTGAACTCGCTTTGATGTTATTCATACTAAAACTCTCTTTTATTTCCGCTTTGCCTTCAACGGTCATATTCTCATGGAGATAAGCTCCCGACCAGCCACTGCTGATATCAATATAACGCCTGGTCGTCCCCCCAGAAGTCCCCGCTTCCTGTTCCATTTCAAAGTTGTTCCCTAAATCGTCTTTGTCAGCGTCGTTTGCAAAGGCATTTTGAGTCAAAGCAAAGCCCAGAAAAGCACACCCAACCAAAACAGCGATCAACACCGGTACATATCTATCAATCAACTTCATCTGTTATCGCCCCCTCGGGTAATGCCCGTATCTGGATAAAATTATTCACATATAATCAGCATAACTGCCTGGGTAAGATCTTATCACTTCCACTATGCTTAAGCAATGCTAGTTTTAACTGTTTTCTGGACCCCCTGACCTGACAATAGAATGACGGCTTATTTTATATCCTGGTTTTTCTGTAAGCGGTATCCTGACTACATAACTGTTATGAGCCTGTTCCAGGGAAATTCCAGTCCTCTCATCAATTATTTGATCCACCTTAACTTTTAACACCTCAAAGCGGGTTGGTTCGAGTATTTCCAGGGTATCTCCTGTTGAAAACCGGTTCCGGGCCATGATTTTAATAGTATTCCCGTCAAGATTATGTTCGTCAACCGTACCCACAAAATCATAATCTCTAATCGGCGAAGCTTTCCAGGTATACTCTGTTTTGTTCTCCTGATCGGGAAAATAAAAACCGGTGGTGTAAGGGCGGTGTGGCACTTTTCCCAGTTCTTCCCGCCATCGCAGATCAAATTCATAACTGACAGCCGGATCATAATAGCGGTCCAGGGCAGCCTTGTAGACACGGGTAACAGCCGCCACATAATAAGCTGTTTTCATGCGGCCCTCAATTTTTAGACCGTCCACGCCTGCAGCAGCCAGTTCGGGAATATGCTCGATCATGCAGAGGTCCCGGGAATTTAATATATAGGTGCCCCGTTCATCCTCGGTAATGGCCAGTTCTTCTTCACGGCCTGTTTCTCGAAGCCGGTATTCCCAGCGGCAGGGCTGGGTGCATAACCCGCGGTTGGCAGAACGGCCGGTTAGTATCGAAGACAGCAGGCAGCGGCCGGAAAAAGCCACGCACATAGCTCCGTGAATAAAAACCTCCAGTCCCATCTCCGGGACATTCCTTTTAATCTTTTTTACCCGGTCCAGGCTCAGTTCCCGGGCCAGGATTACCCGGTTCACACCCAACTCTTTCCAAAACCTTACACTTTCTGAGTTTATAGTATTGGCCTGGGTACTCAGGTGGATTTCAACCCCGGCATCTAAACTGCGAACGGCAGAAAAAACACCTGGATCGGACACAATTACGGCATCGATGCCCATATCCACGGCCTGTTTAAAATAAGAGAGCATCCCATCGAAATCTTCATCAAAGGGAAAAATATTTAGGGCCAGGTAAACCCGGCGGCCGTGGTCATGGGCAAACTCGATCCCCTTGGCAAGCTCTTCTGGAGAAAGCGATGCTTCAGGCACACGTAAAGAATAAGAGCCGGCACCGCAGTAAACTGCATCCGCCCCGAAACGAACCGCCGTTTTCAATTTTTCCAGGTTCCCGGCAGGCGCTAACAATTCCATAACAGGATTATACCTTAAAAACTTGTTCCAGAAAAACAACGCCCGAAGGGCCGGTATTTAAACTTTCGGCACCCATAAGTCGGCCGCCATTTGCTCGGAAATGGGCAGGAGATCTGGTTCATTAAAGGCAATCATTTACATGATTATTTCATACATACTTCACCTTTTACCTGTTCATTGATATCAATTCATTATCGCCTCTCCAGGACTGGTAAAGGCTGCCCCCTCCCCCGGAAGGCAGGGTTATACCGGGTTCGACTTTGAGATAGCCCGGAGCACAGCAGGCTGCGAATACGAACATTAATGGAATTTAACGCCGGTGCAGGTTCCTGGCCCCGATAAAGGATAGGCCGTTTTCAGCCAGCTTTCTGGCGGTCCGGTTAACTGCTTGATGCTTGATCAGGTAGTTATGCTCCAGGGCTTCCATGTCCCCCGATGAAACAATTTCTTCTTTGTCCCGAAAATAATCAAGAATATCCGAGGGATGATCCAACCCCTCTTCCATGTCGGGATACCCTCCTTCATGCTTGGCTGATATATTGGGGACTGTGCAGGCGATTTCAATCAACTCATCGAGGCGGTCATAAGGCTGGCGGACAATGCTCTTTTTGGTCTCGGTGATGTGGTGTTCAATGCGAACCTTGTTTTCCAGGCCCAGTTGATGCCGGGCAGCCGAGGTCAATTCAAGCGTTTTGTTGTTGACCGAATTGCTCAAATTGAAACCGACCAGGGGGGTGGTCCCGTCTTCCCTGGAAAGCATCCTGGCCATGAGCAGGCTCCATAAGACCGAATAGGGATTGTCATTACCCATAAAAACTGAAATTTTAAACTTGATATTTATGCCCATCTTATAGAGGAGGTAACCCAGTAAAATAGTTCCCGCGTTAATATTCAAAACTTCATTAATTCCGTACCGGGTGTAATAGTAAAGAAGCTCGTCGACCCACATCAAGGCATAATCGTTGGGCTGGCCGATGCCGCCAAAATAGCCGGTAATGGTTTCAGGGCCGCCAAGATGGATATTCGACCCGTCGGTGCCCTTCGTATCGAGGCTCTCCACATAGCTGGCCCCGATTACCTGCATAGCCGCCGCAACTGCCAGAATGTCGCCCTGATCACGTTCCTGCTCTTTCATTTTACGGACTCGGATATAACGCCCAGGCATAATTTCTCTTTTTTCTATGGAACGTTTAGCTTCGCTGATCAACCAGGGGAAGTACTGCAGGGCGCTGATTTCAAGGGTTACCGCGTTGCCTTCATCAAAAGACATGCCTGCCAGATCTGCAGATTCACCCAGTGCATCCCGGTAAAAATCAGAAACCGGCACAAATTCACCTTTGTCCCTTGCTCCGATTAACCAGTCCAGATCTTTTAAGTAGGGTGAACCCAGGTTGTCAAGACGTTCCATTAAGCTGGACAATTTTTTCGCTTCTTCAGCTGCAGTGTTAATTTCATCAACAGTACCGTATTTATTAACCACTTTTACAAGTTCACTTACCAGGCGGTTATTTGGATCGGCCAGGAAATCATTAATTTCAGTTACCTTCAAAACATCAATATTAAACTGCTCAGTACTCATAACCACACCTCCTGAAATATGAAATAACTATGTAAGGCCGCTACGACCTTATAAACAGCTGAGTAGCTCCTTAAAGTGGGTGCGCCCCAGTTGTTCTCGCAATCATTACAGTTTTCCCATTATTATGTTTTTACTATTCAATTCTACTTTGTCGCTATTTCTCCTTTTTTTGGGCCAAGAGCAGGAGTTAACTTTCCATCATGAATGTTGACATAGCAAACATACTCAGGTATTATTTCCCCAAAGCATGACCAGAACCAAACGATAAAGGCAACCTTTCCGAAAGGAAAGCGCGCAAAGCCATGGGTCTACAGTTCGGAAACGAACCAGGATTGCCAGGCTGCCGAATCTGGTTTTCAACCGGCATTAAATGGCATAAAACCCTGTGGCACTAAGTTTGGTCCTGACCTAATAAGGAGGCAGATCGAACCATGAGTAAAACGCTGATTATTGCACTGTTAATTGTAGTTTTAACCGGCAGCGGGATTGCCTTTGCCGGGTATTCTCCAGCGACGGAAATGTTTGGTTTAAACGCTGAAATTGATACCACTGAACCTGAAGACATTGGAACTGACGAAAATGAACACGGGACTGAGGAAGAACCACTCTCGGTTTCAGAAGCCGTCCATAATGCTCTCAGCGGAGAAACCATATCCCCCAAATATCTGGACACCACTTTCGGAGAAAAAGTATCAGCAAGAGCCCAGGATAAGGGGATCGACCTCGGCGAGCTAGTTTCAGAAGCGGCCCGGGAAGCCGCCAAAGCTCAGAACGAAGGCAATAATGACAGCAATAATGGCAATGAGCGGTCGGAAGTCGCTAAGGCAGTCCACGAAGCTTTGACCGGAGAAGAAGAAGAAGAAGAAGAATTAACCCCGGAAGATGGAAAAGATTTCGGCCAGGCAGTGGCCAGTCAAGCGCGGGACAATGGAGCAGAGTTTGGACAGAGTGTTTCCGAAGCAGCCAGGGAAGCCAATAACAGCACCGGTGCCGGAAATGACAACAACAGGGGCAACAGTGGTAACAGGGGCCGTCCCGAAGGTGTAGGAAAACCCGGAAACCCGGGAAATTAAACATAAATTAAGCGGCATAAATGATTATATCAACAAATAAATCTATCCCTCCCCATAGTTAAGGATAGAAGCTTAAAGCCCGTAATAACGGGCCTCTTTTTTGTACACGGCTATAAGGCCTGTTTAGTTATCTTCTGCTTAAATGACTCAACCGTCTAACCCCAGGGCCCGCTGCATGATTAGAACCACATCCCGCACATCCACAATACCGTCGTCATTCAAGTCGGCGGCTTCAACCTGCTCCCCGGTTAAATCCACTATGTTTAGAACATACTGCATCGCCAGGGTTACATCCAGGACATCGATTTTACCGTCGCCGTCAATATCTCCCGGAATTCGATCCGGCTCCGGTAGGGAATCATTTTCGTCTTCCGTTTCAGTATTTTCACCCTGTTCCGCTTCTTCACTTTCATCAGTATCTTTTGGGGTGTTTTCCTCTTCCTGATCAGAACCATCTTTTTGATCTTTTTCGGAATCTTTTTCATCCTGATTTTGTTCGGGGTCAGGGGCAGCTAAAAATTCCAGGTATGTTTCGGCCAGCCAGCCGTATTTAATTTCCCCTTCAATTTCCACAGCCGCATACCACCAGTAGTGATAGGAAGAAGTGCTCCAGGCCTGCGAAGCGAAAATACCGTTACTCGGGTGTGCCTTAATTAGCGCCTCCGTGTGCTGCGGCACTAAAACCGGATCCTGGTCAACCCCTTCCAGTCGGAAATAAAGGTTACTGGCGGTAGTCTGGACTGTGTCATGCGATGAAAATTTTTGCGAACGCTCCGGGCCTTCAGGCACCGTGATAAAAGCCGTCGGCCATCTCCTGTCATCCGGGGCAATCGAAAACAGGTTGTAAGCATTTCGTGAACTGCTTGAATCAGATACCAGGATTGAACCGTCTTCTTTAATTTTTTCAACCACGCCCACGTGCCCCAGCGAACCGCCAAATGAGGCTTCGCTATCCCAAAAAGCGATCGAGCCTGCTACCGGTTCTTCAACAACCTCCGCTCCCCTATCCGCATCGTCGGCCCATCTGTAAGCGCTGAAACGCATGCTGTCCAGGGCATAAGGGCAGTACCCCAGCTGCATCATCCGGCCATGGGCATACCAGGTGCAGTTGGAACCTTTGGAGGGAAATGGATTAAAAATGGTATATTCAGGCAAGTTTGGCCAGTTATCAAATTCTTCCCGGGTCATAACCGGACAGCCCTCATCCGCCGCCACGGAAAAAACAGGGATTAGAAGCAGGGCCGCCGTTAGAATTATAACCACCGGTTTAAGCTTGATCATCAGCTGTTCCTTTCAGGGCGCAAATCTTTCCTGCTAGATTGTAAAAACTGGCCGGACGCTGCCGGAGGTAACTGCCGCCCTGGTTTTAATAAAATAGTAGTTTCTATATTCTAACACTAAATACAAATTAATCAAGCCCTGGATTACAAAAGGGCACGGCCCGACTGTTCTTCCATGCCCTCACATCCTTTGCTAAAGCTGCATTACCCCCGCAAAAACCAGCCAGGCCAGGACGCTCTTGGCCACCAGGCTGAGGACAATATACCCTCTTTCACCATAAAGATAGTCCTTCAACCCTTTTTTGACCATTAGAGAAATTTTTGCTAATATTACGCCATAACTGTAGGTAGATAAATCTAGCAAAAGGAATATTACCTTGGGAGCAAAACAAAGTGAAATCCTTGAAGAATTGAGATCGGTGGTATCGGGCCAGACTTTTGACGCCCTTTTGCCGCCGCTTGTTTTTGTTCTCATCAACGGCCTCTTCGGGCTGGACACTGCGGTAGTCACGGCCCTGGGGTTGGCCGTCATGCTGGGAGTAATCCGGATTATTCGCAAGCATACCTGGATGTATGCCCTGGGAGGCCTGGTGGGAGTTTCCCTTGCTTCCGGATTGGCTTACCTGACCCGCAGCGCGGCAGGCTATTTTATTCCGGCCATTGCCGGCAGTGCCCTTCTCTTAACCCTGGCCCTGGGAAGTATTGCTGTTGGCAAACCGCTTGCCGCCTGGGCCAGCCATCTCACCCGGGGATGGCCCCTGGAGTGGTTCTGGCGCCAGGATGTCAAACCGGCTTACCTGGAAGTGACCCTGTTCTGGACAGCCCTGATCCTGATCAGGCTGATCATACAAATCATCCTATTTCAAAGTGGAGATCCGGCCAGGCTGGCCTGGGCTAATGCCCTCCTGGGTTGGCCGGTCATTATCGTTGTCCTGGTTTTAAGCTATATTTATGGAATTTGGCGGCTGCGTCGCCTGGGTGGGCCCGGTGTGGAAGAGTTTCAGGCTGAAAAAGAACCGCCCTGGCAGGGTCAAACCCGGGGCTTTTAAATTGAACTGTCTTGTTTTTATTGCCATTAATTAAGCCCGCTATAAGCGGGGCCTATAAATCAAACACGATTAAGTCCTGGAGCAATCACGGAGGAAAAACGAGCAGTTATTACAAAAAAGCAAGTTAGCTCTTTTTTGATAGCAGGCTCTTTGGTTATTTGTTTTCCTCTTGTTCACACTTTTCCTTTTCTTCACATTCGTGCAGGGTTTGCTCTAAACGGGCCAGCTTCTCTCTGCTTTCAGCAGTAAGCATTGACATGTACTTTTCCCTGTAGGACAGGGCAACATCTATACGGTTCGTTTGCCTGCCTTTTTCAACTCCGCCCCATTCCACTTTTTTCTTTTGGAAATAAAGATCAAAATCGACAAGCCGTTTGCCTTGTTCGTCGTACTCCAGTGACATCAAGATCCTTTTAACTTCCTTGGGATTCATGTAAGAAAAAAGCTGGATCTGGTATACAGGAACAGACATCAGCACAAAAGGATGATCGATCGACCAAATTTCGCCAAGGATAAACCCGAGCTCCAGGTCTTCGATTACAGTGGTGATCCGCTCGTGCTGGAGGTTATAACGTCCCCAGTAATCATAAATATTGATTTTAAATTCCCGCCATTCTCCTTCTTCCAGTTCCTCGGTCAAATACTTGACCGCCTGACGTCTCAATTCCTGGTACAATTCCGGCACGCTCTTTTTAATAAGCAGGGTATCGTCCAGCAGATCTGATGTGCTCAAAGGCCTTGAAAGCGGGCAGCCGGTAAAACAGAGCACGCTCCAGTCGGAATGTCCTTTCATAATTGCTTCTTTCAAAGGAATTGAAAGGGCATCATAATCTTTCCGCACTTTTTCCAGGATCGTCTCACCCGGCGGGGGAGCTTTCATCACCAGCAGGCCCGGCCCCAATTCCGCTCCTTCAATATTTTCCAGCAGGTGCTTTTTATTAATCATGGATACCAGGAGGGGGGAAGAGCCGATGTCCATCAGCAGGACGGATGTGGAACCGCTTAGATGCTCTTTCTCCTCGCCTTTTTCCAGGACAAGAATGATCGTATCCCCTTCGCCGCCTTCTTCAATAGCCTGATCAAGAGATTTCTTTGCCGATGAATGCTCTTTTTCCATCAAATCTAATAGCTGCTCTCTGTCTCTGCTTCTGAAAAAAAGGAAGCGGGGACCGGTCCGGACCAAAATCATTGGCTACCACCTTCCCTGATCTTAAAGCATGCGCCCGTTCATAAGATTGTACTGCCTTTCCTGGTTGGTTCCCACGGGATAAGGAATATGGTAAATCCGCCAGGATGGGTAAAGAATAATATTGATACTGCGGCAACCGTTTAAAGTACAGGGGTTCCCGTCGGCCGGGCAGTCTAAATTATGCCCGAAAAGGTTATAGTCAGCACTCGGGGGCAGATTTTCCTGGCAGTGAGCCAGTCCCACCTTCCGCTCATGGATTTCAATCACCGTTCCATCGGGCACGATCTTGATCCTACCGGCTTCTTTTTCCAGCAAGCTTTCCAGGTCATGGTTGCCGGGTACAATGTAAATTTCCCCCGCAGTGGATTTCTCAAGTTCCCGCAAAAAGGGCACCGCTTTTTCCCTGTAGTTGAACGTCAGGTCGGGGTATAGTTCCAGCTTTATATCATCGGCCAGGTCGCCGGTATGAATGATGATCCGCGGTTTTAAAATATCGACCAGGGTAATAACTGAACGGTACGCATAAGAAGGAGTATCGCTTAAATGCAGAATAATATCTTCTTCTGCTGCCATCGCTTCTTCCAGTTCTTTTGGCACATAGTAACCCCGGCAGAGATAATTTATATATCCCGGTATGTTTTTCAGGCAACCTTTCATGCTCCTGTCCATTTCATTCATCAATGTATCGCTCCCACTATTTATATAATAATTATAGCAAAATTCATCGATATATTAAAGCCATAGGCGGAACAGCAGTCAAAAGGCACGGGCTTTTAGATTTCTACCGGTTAAGTCGAAATACACAGCTGTAATCAAAACCAAACAGGCCTCTCTTTGCCCCGTTTTGCATCACAGTAGTTCTTCACATATACTTATTGTAATAATACGAAGGAGTGGTGGTTTTGAACTTGCACGTTTTAATGGACACCCTGCCCGTATATTTAGCTTCAATTATTTTCTGGAGAAACAAGCTGTTTCGGGAAAGCCTGGAAAGCCCTCCATACGAGGACCTTTTGGATTCCGTCACCCTGAAATGGCCGCAGGTCCACGGGGAGGGATACTATGAAGTGCCGGCCCGGACACCGATTGGGGAATTAGATCCCGCTTTTCACCTGGCCCGGTGGATGGGCAAAGATTACCCTACGGTAATTTTCCATCACGGTAATAACGAACGGCCCTTTAACCGCAGTTTGTTAGCCAAGAATACTTTTCATGACATTTTCCTGTCCGCAGGAAACCTTTTCCCGGCCAACCTGATCCTGATCAGGGCTCCCTTCCACCGCTCTTTCAGGCTCTACCTTGAGCAAATGGGCCACCTGTCAACTTTTACCACCTTGATGATGGTATCGGTTAAAATGATCGAAACCCTCAGGCAGTACGCTGCGGGAAAAGACACCCGAACCATAGTGAGCGGAATCAGTCTCGGAGGTTGGGTTACCAACCTCCACTGCGCTTTCTTCAACACTGCCGACACTTATATTCCGCTTTTGGCCGGGACCGCCCCCGCTGATGTTTTTACCCGTTCGGTTTACCGCAAGCTGACAGACCGGCGGGCCCTAAGTAACCCGGCAGCAGTGGAAAAAGCCCTCAATTTTGAAAAACGCTTCGCCGCCGGGGGAAATAATGTTTTTCCCCTGCTGGCTCGCTATGACCAGCTGATCCGCTTGGAAAGACAAAATACATCCTACGGGGACGATATACCGGTGAGGGTAATTGAAAGGGGGCACGTTACCGGCTCCGCTTCTTCTTTCGAATTACGCCGCCATATCCTGCGCCACCTTGGATCAGGCCCTGCTGAAAGCATCAGCAAACAAGATTGCCTCTAACATCATGCTGCTGTCCACCGCAAAAGGCATATTCTTAGTGGTCCCCGCCTCACAGGCATGGCGGGCCACTTCTTGTAATAGTTCCGGGCCGGGATCGGCAAGCCCAAGCTGATCGAGACTGGAAGGCAGATTCAAATTCTCATAAAGGTCGATCACCGGACGTATTTCTGCTTCTTCACGGTTTTCTAAAATCAGCTGGACCAGGGCCCCAAACGCTACCACCTCGCCGTGCAGGCACTTCAACCCGGGAACAGCAGAGCGGAAACCGTGGTATACGCCATGGGCTGCCGCCAGCCCTCCGCTTTCAAATCCGATCCCGCTCAAGAGCAGGTTTACTTCTACAACCGATTCAAGAGCGGGCGTGACCAGGTTCCGGTCAGCCGAAAATTTAGCCATCCCGGCGTACTTGAAAATTAGTTCCCTGCCTAAAACAGCCCACCCGGTAACGGCGCCAAAAGGCAGTCCTCCGGCCATGTTCAATGCGCCTGCTTTTGCCGAAGCTTCTGCTTCATAGCTGACCGCCAGGGCGCCGCCGGTACCGGCACATAAGAAACGTGACGGGGCACGGGCCAGAATCCTGGTATCGACAATAACCGCATCGGGGTTCCTTCCGGCCCGGTAATATTTCAAAAACCGGCCTGCTTCGTCATGGATAACGGAAATGGTGCTGGTTGGAGCATCCGTAGACGCCACGGTAGGAATAATCATAACCCTAACCCCGGCCTGGCAGGCGGCTGCCTTGGCCGTATCAATTGCTTTCCCGCCGCCGATGCCGATAATCATTTCTGCTCCGCTCTTCCGGGCCTGTCCGGCCACAGCTTCTATTTCCTTTTCTGTGGATTCACCACCAAAAGGAAAAGTTTCATGAATGATACCTTTCTCTTCAAGGGCATTTTTTATCTGAGCGTAACTTTCGGCAAGAGCCTTTTTTCCTCCTACCAGCAGGGACTTTCCGCCCAGTTCAGCAGCAGCATTGCCGGCCAGGGCCAGGATACCGGGGCCCTGGAGGTATTTCCCGGGAAATACAGCTGCCCGGTAATTACCGGTTCCTTCACCGGCCAGGCCGACCAAGCTGTTATCTGTGGTTATTTTATCAGCCACCCCTTACACCTCCCGTTAAGGCTTCTTGATTAATTTCTATAAAAGCAAGAAAAACTCACTTATTTCCCGGCAGGGGTAAAAACCGAGCTCCCTGATTTCATCTTCCACGTCCACCGGCATCACCTGATCTTCGAATTTTTGATTCAACCTGCCCCCGAAAAATACTGGAACCCGGCAGCTTAGCTGCTGGAGCTCCCTCTTTAAATTCTGTGCATATTCCAGGGCCATCCCGTTATGGGTGCTGACCACCAGGGCATGGGGATTGTACTGTCCCGCCGCCGTGGCAATCTGGTCGGTATTCATTTCCGGGCCGAGGTTAATTACTTTAGCCCCGGCCTGCTGTAAAAGCTGGTGAAGCAGGAAAAGGGCATGTTCATGCACATCGGTGGAGGCAAGAACGAATAATTTGCTCCTGGCTTTACCAGGCATTTCCGGTGAAAGTTGTTTCCACAGCTTTTCTTGATTGACCTTTGTATGTTCAAAAACATCAGTGGGAATCACGGGCACCCTGCCCCTGGGAAAGCCTTCGCCCGGTTTGCCGGCCCCAAACAGCTCTTCAAAAGCCGCCGCCCCGAGCTGTTTAAGGACATAAAGCATTTCCAGCGGGTTCCGGGTATCAACCCCCGCTTCCTGCAAACCGTCAAGGGCATTGCGGAACACTTCTTTCCCCCCGTTTACCATTCGCGCGGCAAACTCGCGGGATCTGCTGAAATCGATGTAAGGAGCTGTTTTTTCGGCCGTTTCGATCACCCGTCGGGCAAAAATATGAATGTCCAGTATTTCATCGCCTGAAGGGACCCGGACCGCTTCCGTAACCGGCAAAGGATGAAGTGCATGCCCGGTGGGGCAGGCCATTTGGGCCATGGCATCCCAAAGTATATATTCGGCCACCATTCCCTGGTTCCATTCAAAATCATCTGTAAAAGAGATGGTATCCCCGTAAAACATGGAGCCGATGCAGTCGTGGTCGTGGATCTGATCAAGAGCGAAAATCCACCCGGCTCTTTTAACCGGATCAGAAGTTAACCCTCCATTACAGTGGGTCAGTTTTGTCCCCAGCAGCTCTTCCGCCAGGTACTTTTCCAGCATGGCCCATCCGGCCACCGTGGCACAATCATAAAACAGGGCTCCGAGCCCGTCTTCCAGGTAGGAATGGAGCAAGGTCCCCTTTTCTCTCAACAACCCAATGATGGCCATGGCCTTAACTGTTTCCGCGGCGGTTTCAAGCTGGTCCTGCCACATCGGTGCCTGCATTGAAAAGTACTGGGAAAGGTTCCCGATTGTGGTTACCCCGGCCTGCAGGGCCAGCAGAGTGTTTTCTGCCGAGGCCGGAAACCCGATCATCGAGTCTCCCAGGTGAGGCTGGATTGGAACTAGATTGGCTACTTCCAACCAATCTTCTGGACTGTCCAGGGTCGGTCCCGTTTCTGCAGGTACCCTGCGGCGCAGTTGACGCGGCAACCCCATTCTCCGATCCAGGCATAACCCGTAACGGTCCACCTGGACGCCCCTTTCCTTCGTCTCAGAATACAGTTTTTTCAGGGCCTCGGCCGTCGCCTCCCAACTGCTCATTCCAATATGGGCATGGACCATGATCCGTTTCTCTTTCATGGCCTGCCTTTTATATTCAAGCTCCGATGATACTCCCATTTCATCAAAAAAGGCGGTCCGCCCGATCTTGATGCTGGTGCCAAGCTTTACCGCCTCGCTCCTGAGATCATCCATAGCAGGGCCTTTATTCCTTATTTCATCTCTGGCCCGGCAGATTAAGTCCGCATGTTTAATGACCTTCCCCTCCTCTACAGGTAACTCCTGTTACGGCTACTTAAAAATAAAATTCAACACTCTGCCAACCGGTTCCTGCCACACCGGGGAGGGAAACGAATTCGGCGAGCATCTCGGTGCTTACCATAAGCAATCCTCAAAAATAGCTTTGAACAAAAAATCTTCCCCATCAACCTTTGCTGTTTCCTGAAATTTTTTAAAGGAGATGTGAGCCTGAAAAAGAATAATAATCTAAGCGCCAAAACAATTACCCCAAAAGGAGCAGATCGAGATGGCAGAAGACCACCGGCAGCTGTTGGAAGATATTTACAACCGGGCCTATGAATACGAGGGCAAATACGGAGCCTGCCCCCAGGCAGTCCTGGCCGCCCTGCAGGATTTCTTTGACGGTATTGACGATCCAGTTATAAAAGCGGTCCACGCCTTTGCCGGCGGAGGAGCGCTCAGCGGGGAGGGAACCTGCGGAGCCCTGGTAGGGGGCCTGGCCGCGATCAGCAGTTATTACGGGAGGGAAAGATCGCAGTTCGGGCAAAAGACTGCCGCCCGCAAGAAAAACTTCACTTATTCCCGGCAACTCCACCAGAAATTTACCGAAGAGTTCGGAGGAGTAACCTGCGCTGAAGTTCAAAAAAAAGTTGTCGGCCGCTCTTATAACCTGTGGGATCCGGAAGACTACCAAAAGTTTGAGAAAGCCGGCGGCCATGATGACAAGTGCACCAATGTTTCGGGCCAGGTAGCCTGCTGGACGGCGGAAATACTCCTCGAAAAAGGCATCTCTCCGAAGGTATAATGCGAAGTCATGATCTGGCAGGTTTCCTGCGCTGGAAGTGGTTGAGGATAGACGAGATGTAAATACTGCAGGCTGTTTAAACAGCCTGTTTTTTATTTAATTTCTTCGGCCAGTTCTTGAACCGAGGGATAAACATATGATGCTTTGACTTCTGAAGAACGGTACTGCTCCACAGTTGTTTCCCCGCTTAAAACCAGGACCGTAGTCATCCCGGCATTTATGCCCAGCTGGATGTCGGTATAAAGCCTGTCCCCGACCACGGCCGCCTTATCTCTCTCAAATTCATACTTGCTGCAAAGGCTGTCGATCATATGCAGGTTCGGTTTACCGATCACAAGGGGAGTTTTGCCGGTGGAGGCTTCTATAAACTTGATCATCGCTCCCGCGTCGGGCATATACCTGCCTTTTCCCACCGGGCAGTTAAGGTCGGGATGGGTGGCGATGTAAGCTACCCCATCCCGGATGTAATCGCACGCTTTCCACAGCTTTTCATAAGTCAGGGTCGTATCAAAACCTAGAATCACATAGTCGGGGTCCCCCTGATCAATTATTTCAAAACCGGCATTCCTGAACTCTTCGTCCAAAAGAGGGGTCCCGAGCAAAAAAGCCTTTGCCCCCGGTTTTTCGCGGTTCAGGTAGAGTGCAGTGGCCTCACCGGAAGTAAAAATCTGTTCCGGGCTGACCTCGATACCCAATTTCTGCAATTTGTCCCGGTAGCTGTAGCGATTCTTTGAGCTGTTGTTGGTTAAGAAAAGCGCCTTTTTATTACGCTCCTTCAGAACCCTTAAAAACCCATGTGCCCCGGCGATCAATTCGTTGCCAAGATAAATAGTTCCGTCCAGATCGAGTAAAAAAAACTCAACCGCTTCCAGCTTCTTCATCAGTTCACCAACCCGGATCTTTTTCTTGCTTATTTCACCTGCTCTAGTATAATAACGGCGATGGAACAAGTCCGTATTAACAGCCCGGACATGATTTGCCCAGGAGTTGATTACTATTCGCGGCCCTGAAAATCGCACCCTAAACATTGCTCACCGCGGGGCTTCTTCCCTGGCCCCCGAAAATACCTTTGCTGCTTTCGATCTGGCGCTCGAGATCGGTGCCGACGGCCTCGAATTCGACGTTCAGTTGAGCAAAGACAACATTCCAGTAGTAATCCACGACGAGAGCATGGAACGCACCACCTCCGGCGCAGGGCCGGTTAAGGAACTAACCCTGGCTGAACTTAAAACCCTTGATGCCGGATCATGGTTTGCCTCGGAATTCAAAGGCGCGGCAGTTCCCACCCTGGAAGAAGTCCTCACCGCCTACAAGGACAGCTGCCCGCTTTTTGATATAGAGTTAAAAAACCGCTTCACCGCTTATCCTGGCCTGGAAGAAGCGGTCCTAAAACAGATCGCCACTTCCAGCCTCGAAGAAAAAGTCATTATTTCTTCCTTCAATGCCGACAGCCTGCTCACCTGCCGCCGGTTGAATCCTTCCATCCGCACCGGCATCATCTACCTGGAAGAAATAAAAGAACCCTGGCACTATGCCCGTTCCCTGGGCTGCTATTCCGCCCATCCCCTCTTTTTCTACCTGCAGGACCCTGATCTACTGGCCGGCTTCAGGGCTCACAGCATCCCCCTTTATCCCTGGACAGTAAATGATCCAGAGCAAATGAAGTATCTGGCTTCAGAGAGCATTGAGGCCATTATTACCGATTTTCCGCAGGAACTGAAAAAAATATTGCAGTAACGTTTGACCCCAAATATTTTGATTCGGATTCATTTATGGCTAATCCGCCTTATATCGCCTGTAAACCATAGCGGCGCCTGCATAACAACCGGTGTAACAATCCGGGTAATGCTGCCCCCTCAAGGCGGCCCGGGTTATATTAGCTGCCCCCGGCAGCTTCCCCTACTTCAGCCTCGAACTGATCAAGCTGGCTGCTGCGGGCCAGTTCTTCCGGGTCGGCGCCGAGTCTTTTGTATCCGGCCCGCAGCAGCATAAACCCGAGGGCATAAACCACGGCCCCGGCCACAAACATACCGTGATTGCCCATCAGGTCCATGGCTGAACCGAGCACAAAGGGCCCGATCATCTGCCCAAACATGGTAAAAATATAATAAAGGCCAACATAAAAGCCCACCCGGTCCCGGCCTCCCAGGTCGGCAATCAAGGGCATGGCCTGCACATTGACCAGGGCCCAGGCAAAGCCGGCCACCACAAAAATAGCACCTAGTATTACCGGGCTGCGCACCGGTATGGCGATGAGGAACAAAACCGGGACGATGGACAGCCCCAGCAGCATAGTCGGAACCTTACCCACATGGGTTCCAATCCAGCCGGCTAAAAGGGCAAACACCAGGAAAGAGCCGGCAAAAGTAGTCAGGATAAAAGCAGCCCGGCCTTCAGTTAAGCCCAGCGTCTCCACACCGTAAATCGGGAACATAGCGTCGAGCCCGGCAAAACCGATAAAGTAGGAAAGCATCGCCGCCAGGACCAAAAACTGGCCGAAATAAGCAGGGCTGAACAGAACCCGGATTCCCCTGGCCGCTTCCAGGATCGGGTTTTTCGATTCCACCGGCGAATTGTCGATATAGGGTGGGTGGCGGTCGGCTTTTTTAAACACTATCACCAGGGTCAAAAGCAGGATCACCGCTCCGATCCCGAAAGTTAACCGCGGGTCGATATCATAAATCAGCGATAGGCCCCCGAAAGCAATCAGGGTTCCAACTCCGCCCATCAGGTTGATAATCCCGTTTGAGGCAGAACGTTTTTCCGGGGGAGTGTGATCGGGCATCAGGGAGATAACCGGCCCGCGGTAGGAATGCATGGCCGTGGTAAACAGTATCTCAGTTATAATCAGGGTCCAGAGCATAACTGAGGCAAAAGGAATGGCAAAAAAGGTCAGCGCCGCCACGGGAAGGGCGACCAAAACAAAAGGAAGCCTGCGCCCCAGCGGGGAATTGACCCGGTCGGACCAGGCCCCGACTACGGGGATCAACAACAGGCCAATCAGGTTGTCGGTTCCCATTAACAGGCCGATTAAAGCCCTTGACTCGATAAAAGCCCGGTACATTAAAGGCAGGAAGGCATTGTAAGTGGTAAACGCCAGCTGCACTCCCAGGAAACCAAAACCGATCCACCAGATCTTCGCAAAGGAAAATTTATTTTTAGCCTGCCCTACATTTTCATCATCTTGCCGAGATCCATTATCCAAAGGTCCTTCATCCATAACCAGCCACCTCCATCGACATCGAACCATTGCCGTAATGTTTTCATAGATATTTTCTGCTTTTTTATATGTATTCGCAATCTACTAAGCAACCCCTGCAACTTTGAAAAGGAAAAAAGGGGCTTTCCGGATGCATTTCGAAATGTTGACTTTTTAAGAAAAAAAACGTAACATAAAGATAAATAAAGGTTGTAAAAGCGGGAGCTTGGACAAACTAGGCTGAGATACTCCCTTGTAAGTTGCTGTGGGGGTGACCGAGAAACCTGATCCGGATAATGCCGGCGGAGGGAGCAGGCGGCAGAAAACCACCCGGACGGGTGGTTTTTATTATTCGCCTTTCCCTTGTTTGTCCCGGCAAGCTCCCCTTTACAAAATATCACTTCAATTAATAAGGAGGAAAACTGCTTAAACCATGATTACCTCAGAAAGTATCTGGCAGGATATTGCAGCGATCAGGGAGAAAGTGCCCCTGATCCACAGCATCACCAACTACGTGGCCATGAACAACACCGCCAACGCCCTTCTGTCCCTGGGCGCTTCCCCGGTAATGGCCCACGCCGAAAACGAAGTGGAAGATATGCTGGAGATTGCCGGAGCCCTGGTCGTAAACATCGGGACGTTAAGCGATCCCTGGATCAGGGCCATGAAGCTGGCCATCGAAAAAGCCAAAGCATCCGGCATCCCCATAGTATTTGACCCGGTCGGGGCCGGAGCCACCGGTTTGCGCAACAATGCCATTCATGTCCTTTTCCCTTCCGGGCCGCCGACAATCATCAGGGGCAACGCTTCCGAAATTAAAGCCGCCGCAGCCTCGGCCGCAACCACCCGGGGGGTCGACAGCACTGAATCCTCGGAGTCGGCATTGGAATCCGCCAAAAGCCTGGTGGAAACTTACGGGTCAACCGTTTGCATCAGTGGCGCAGTTGATTACATCCTCGATGACGAAAACACCACTAAAGTCCATAACGGCCACCACCTGATGCCAAAGGTAACCGCCTTGGGCTGCACTGCTACGGTGCTTTGCGCCGCTTTTGCCGCCGTAAATCCTTCTCCGCTTAAGGCTACCGCCGGGGCCATGGCCACCATGGGTATTGCCGGTGAACTGGCCGCCGATTCAGATTACTGCAGGGGACCCGGCAGCTTTCAAATTGCTTTCCTGGATGCCCTCTACAACATGACTTTTGAAAACCTGAGAGAAAAGCTGAGGGTGGAGTAATGAAAGTAAGAGGCCTCTATCTAGTAACAGACCGGGATTTGTGCCTGGGCAGGCCCCTGGAAGAAGTGGTTGAACAGTGCGTCAAAAGTGGTATCTCCATGGTGCAGCTCCGTGAAAAAGATCTTCCCACCCGGGACTTTATCAACGAAGCTTTCCGGATCAAGGAAATCCTGGCCGCGCACAATGTCCCCCTGATTATTAACGACCGCGTTGATGTGGCCATGGCTGTGGGAGCAGACGGGGCCCATGTCGGACAGGAAGATATGCCGTATGAAATGGCCAGGAAACTGCTCGGCCCGGATGCGATCATCGGACTTTCTGTGGAAAACGAAGAACAAGTCCATGAAGCCGAGCAGTACGATGCCGATTACCTGGGAGTCAGCCCGATATTTGAAACTCCTACCAAAACCGATACAAAGGGCAGCTGGGGCCTTTCCGGCATGGCCTGGGTGCGAAAAAACTCCCGCCATAACCTGGTCGCCATCGGCGGG
>Ga0207421_10000658_pt1 | contig 44424 bp, 42 predicted proteins | sample SodLakKL_010_SED_4_FD_187542 | JGI IMG/M metagenome (GOLD analysis project Ga0207421, IMG submission 187542) | Alkaline sediment microbial communities from Lake Tanatar, Kulunda Steppe, Russia - 8KL_010_SED (SPAdes) (version 2) | ecosystem: Environmental > Aquatic > Non-marine Saline and...
TTGTTTACACTGTGTGTTAACTTGTTAACTTATTTGTATTGTTTACACTGTGTGTTAACTTGTTAACTTATTTGTAATATAGAAGCTTTGGTAGAAAGAAAGGAGGAGTGGCGATTTCTCTCCCACTTATGTTATTGCTTAGAAACGGGAGTATCTTCGCTTAAAACAGGATGAACAGGGAAAAAGAAAATCTTGAATCGGGACTTCGCCATGCAACCATATCATTTTGCAGAAACTATGAACAAGCTACTGTGAATGAGGCTTTAAAGGAAGCGTTACAGTATTATGGAGGGCTTGAAAATTATGTGAGCCCTGGTTCTCGGGTTCTTATTAAGCCTAACTTATTGGCGCCCGCTTCCTCTGCAGATGCTGTTACCACTCACCCGGCGGTGGTTCAGGCAGTGATTGAAGCAGTGCAGAGTGTGGGAGGAAAAGCCTATATAGGTGATAGTTCCATGCACGGCAGTTTACAACAGGTAGCGGAAGTAAGCGGTATAATGAAAGTAGTTCAAAATACGGGAGCAGAATTGTTACCAATGGAGAAAAAAAAGATCCTTACCTGGGAAGGCGCGCATACCTGTCCTGCATTTGCTGTTTCAGCGGAAGCCATGGAAATGGATCTGATTATTAATCTTGCCAAATTAAAGACCCATACCCTCACCGGGCTTACAGCTGCAGTGAAAAATTGCTATGGACTCATTGTGGGCAATTATAAGAGATATTATCATCTCCGTCATCCCGGAGTTGGTGATTTTGGCCATATGCTTCTTGATTTATATCTTAATATAAAACCTTCACTTTCTCTCGTAGATGCAGTGGTAGCTATGGAAGGTTTAGGTCCGCGAAACGGGCGTCCTCGTAATTTAGGCGCTCTTCTGGCTTCACCGGATGGCCTGGCGCTTGATGCTGCCTGTGCCCGTTTGGTCGGTTATGTCCCGGGTGAAGTTTCGGTTTTGGAAGCGGCAGTGAAACGGGGGTATTTAAAGAGGGATCTTTCTGATGTAGAAATATCCGGCCCCTTTCAGGAACTATGCTTGCAGGATTTTGATAAGGGCGCTTCCGGCCGCGGTTGGTCTTTTCTGTGGAGATACATGCCCGCCCGCCTGCGGGAAATACGTGAATTGTATCGCCCCTGGCCTCATATTGGCAGTCGGTGTACCCATTGTAAAACCTGCCTTGATCATTGCCCCGTGGGATGTATATTTAGGCAACCTGCTTCCAGCTGCAAGGAAGGTTCTAAAAGGATAAAAGATGGGAGAAACAAACATGGGAACAATGTAGGGCAGGAAGTTATATTCATTGATCATTCATCTTGTATCCGCTGTTATTGTTGTCAAGAGGTCTGCCCGCAAAATGCCGTGGAATTAAAGCGTAAGAAAATGTAAAATTTTAGTTTTGGTCTAATAATTAATATGAGGTTCCTTTAAGTATAAATGTATTATGCGCTAACTATAAATAATTTCAAACCATTTATGGAAACTGTAGTAAATTTTAATGGTGGGTATGAGGAAGAATACAAAATGAAATATGAATGAAGTATGGGGTAGAATGAAGTATATAAAGTATGAAAGAAGAGAAACTTTTCAATATCCTTGTATAGAGACGAGCAGTACGGTATACTACTGATTATGTTAGTAAAATAATAGAGTAATTAATCAAGCCAAGTACTACAGCGAAACTTTTACGCAAGGAAAAAGCAAGGCACGGGGACGGTTCCTTTGCCTCGCTGCCTTCGTTTCCCTACGGGATGCTCGAACCGTCCCCGTGCCTTAAGGCAAAAGAACCGTCCCCTTGCCTTAAGGCAAAAGAACCGTCCCCTTGCCTTATTAATGTAAGGCAAAAGAACCGTCCCCGTGCCTTATGAGCTTTCGCTGTGGTGCTGGATAATACTTGAAAAATAAAAAAAAAGATATAAAAATGCATGAACGGCAAATGTTATTGGAGATGTGAGGAGGTGTAATCATGGCTGCAGCCAAGCAAAAAGTGGAGTTGTATGACACCACATTGCGGGATGGCGCTCAACGGGAAGGTATATCCCTCTCGGTTAAAGACAAACTTAAAATTGCGGAAAAACTTGATGAACTGGGGGTTGATTATATTGAAGGGGGATGGCCGGGTTCCAACCCCAAGGATATAGAATTTTTTAAAGCGGCGAAAGATATGAAATTTGAAAACTCCCGGATTGCTGCTTTTGGCAGTACCCGCAAACCCGGCATTAAAGTTACTGAAGATAAAAATATAGCCGCTCTTGCGGCCGCTGAGACGGACACGGTAACAATTTTTGGTAAGAGCTGGGATTTCCAGGTTACTAATGCTCTGGAAACAGAGCTTGAGGAAAACCTGCGGATGATTGGTGATACCATTGAATATTTCAAAGAACTGGACAAGAGGGTATTATTTGACGCGGAGCATTTTTTTGATGGTTACAAACACAATGCCGAATATGCCCTGGAAACCCTTAAAGTGGCTGCAGACAATGGTGCCGATCTCCTGGTGCTTTGCGATACCAATGGGGGAGTTATGCCCTGGGAAATACAGAGTATTATTAAAGAGGTCAAAAAAGTAACCACCGCTCCTTTGGGAATTCATGTTCATAATGACGGGGGAATGGCCGTAGCTAATTCTACCGTGGCAGTGCGTGAGGGAATAAGGCATGTGCAGGGCACTATCAACGGCTATGGGGAAAGATGCGGCAATGCTAATTTATGCACTATCATCCCCACCCTAAAGTTTAAACTTAAAATGAATGTGCTTTCCAAGAGCAAGCTAAAAAAACTAACTGACATTTCTCATCATGTGGCGGAATTATGTAATATGGTGCCTTCTGAAGATCAGCCTTATGTAGGCTTTAATGCTTTTGCCCACAAGGGAGGAGTACATGTAGACGCAGTTAGCAAAGCTCCTGAAACTTATGAGCACCTTAAGCCTGAATTAATTGGAAACCGCCGGCGAATACTTATATCGGAACTGGGGGGCAAAAGTAGTGTTCTTTTCAAAGCCCGCCAAAATAATATTGATCTTTTAAAAGAAACCCCTGAAACCCAAAGGATTGTGGAAAGGATTAAAGAAATGGAGCACCAGGGGTACCAGTTTGAAGCTGCAGAAGGTTCCTTTGAGCTCATGGTTTGGAAAGTTATGAATGCATACCGAAGCCTGTTTAAGTTAGAAGGCTTTAGGGTTATTGTGGAGAAAAACGGAGAGGGAGAGGCTCTTTGTGAAGCCACCGTTAAAGTTTCTGTGGGCGATAAGAAAATTCACACTGCCTCTGAAGGAAACGGTCCTGTTAATGCCCTGGATAATGCGCTGCGTAAGGCAATGGAGGAAGTATACCCGGAAATGAAGAACATTAAGCTGGTGGACTACAAAGTGAGGGTTTTGGAAGCGCGAGATGGCACCGGTGCTCAAGTAAGGGTTTTATTGGAGTCAACGAACGATGAAAAAGCCTGGAGTACGGTAGGTGTTTCCGCAAATATAATTGAAGCAAGTTGGGTGGCATTAGTGGACAGTATTGAATATGGACTGCTTTGTAAAGAAATGCCTTCTGTTTTTAAAAATAACAAAATTATAAATTTGCTCAAAGAAGAATCGTAGAAAAGATCAAAAGGTGGCTTATAACCTGGAATTGCTGCCGGAATTAGCAAAACTTAAAACCAAGTCCTATGATAGAAATAAGCAGGTTTTGATCTGAAGAAGCTAAAAAACTAACTTTATATTTAACTAAGGGAGGTCTTATTTTGCAGACGAAACTAATGCGGAGGGCTACCGGCATTGGAAGCTTGCCCCATCAATCTGTGGACGACGGCATAAATTTAATAAAAGAAAATCTGCAGCATATCCCCCACTGGCCTCAACTACCCCGCAAAAATCCCCGGGAGGGCATTGTGAGACAGTATCTGGCTCCCCTTGTCCAGGCAGGGTTAGTTACTTCAGAAGAGGAAGATGATGGGAAACCTTACTTTCGGACAGATGCCCCCGACTGGGATGAACGGGTGCTTATTTATTATGAAACGCTGGTAGAAGTGGAAGAAAACAATTTTTCAGAGTCAGGCATTGGTGAAATGTTTGCTTTTCCAGCTGATACGGCAGAAGGGTTTTATGCTTTTTTGCAGGATAACTGGGACTCATCGGCAGTAGAAGTAATCAAGGGGCAAGTAAGCGGGCCTTTGGTAGTAGGCTTGCAGGTAACAGACCCTGCCGGAAGTGCCGCTTTTTATAATGATCAGCTGCGGGAAATACTGGTTAAAACCCTTACTTACCAATCTTGCTGGCAACTACAGAGATTGGCTGTTTTCCAAAAACCGGTCCTGATATTTATTGATGATCCTGCCATTTATGGCTATGGAACTTCCACTTATGTTGGCTTAAGCAGGGAGTTTATCCAGCAGAGCATACAGGAGATGGTGAACGGAATAAAAAATGCCGGGGGGATTTCCGGTGTGCACTGTTGTGCCGGGGTAGACTGGTCTTTACTGTTTGATCTGCCTGTAGATGTAGTTAATTTTGATGCGTATAGCTACTTTTCCTCTATGCTTGTCTACACTGCTCAATTGAAAGGTTTTCTGCAAAGAGGGGGCATTCTCTCCTGGGGACTGGTACCTACTTCGCCGGAAATTGAGGAAGAAAATTCGGAGTCGCTCATGGCTAAATTGAGAGAGGGCATAGACACATTGGTTTCGCATGGCGTGGAACGCCGGTTATTGGAAGAGCAGTTGATGGTTACGCCAAGCTGCGGCGCGGCTACTCTTACGGAAGCTCAGGCTGAGAAAGTATACCATTTGTTACGGGAGGTAGAGCAAAACCTGTAATTCCGGTAAAACAGGGGGAAGGGTGACTTCTATGGAAGTGCATGCAATACTCAAGGAATTGGCGGAAGCAAGTGGAGTTGCCGGTGCAGAAAACGCAGCGGCGGATGTGGCTGCGAAACACTTTGAACCTTATGTTCACCAAATTAAACGAGATTTGTTGGGCAATCTGGTGGCTTATAAAAAAGGAGCTTCTCGCCGTTCATCCCGTAAAAGGCAAAAGGTTTTTGTAGCTGCGCACCTGGATGAAATCGGCCTCATGGTAAATGAAATAAGTGAAAACGGGTTTATAAGGTTCACTCCTATCGGTGGTTTTGACCCCCGAACTTTGTGGGGCCAGACGGTGATAGTACACGGGCGGAAAGATTTATTTGGCGTAATCGGACCCAAATCACCCCATCTGGTATCATCTGCAGAAATTCAAAAAGAAATGCGCATTGAAGATATGCATATTGATGTGGCAATGCCGGTAGAGCAAACGCGAGAAATTGTCCGGGTAGGTGATATTATTTCTATTCATCGTCATTTAAGGCAGATGAAAGATTCTTCTTACCTAACCGGTAAGGCTTTGGATGATCGGGCAGGTGTGATGTGCTTAATTTATGCTGCCAGCGAACTTCAAAGCCTTGTTCACCAGGCGGATGTATATTTTGTGGGTACTGTGCAGGAAGAAGTAGGAGCAAGGGGAGCGGTTACCTCAACTTATGAACTTGTGCCTGATATTGGGATAGCAGTGGATGTTTGTCATGGAAACATGCCCGGCGTAGATCAGGAAGACACTGCGGAATTAGGGAAAGGCCCTGCTATTGCAGTGGGCCCTAACATTCATCAGGTGTTAAGTGATAAATTGCAAAAACTGGCCGGCGAATTCCGAATTCCTTTTGCTTTGGAACCCTCTCCCGGGGCGACGCCCACCGATGCCCGCTCTATACAGGTAAGCAGAGAAGGTGTTCCCTGCGCTCTGCTTTCTATCCCTTTGCGATATATGCATACCTCGGTAGAAATGGTGCATACTCAAGATATCGTTTTGGCGGGTAGGTTGCTGGCCCAATTTATCGCTGAAGTTAATGAAAACTTCCTGCAGGAAGTTTGTAGTTATGAGTAATCAATTGTGATTTGGGAAAGAGGGGCGGAATTAAGGGATATAATCATATTATTGATTTTGAGATAAATGCAGGAAAAGATATTTGTTTAAATTAAAGTGGTGGCTATATTGAAGAGTCGGGAGGCCAGTTAAATGTTTTTACAAGATCTTTCAGGTATTCCCGGAGTTTCCGGCAATGAAAATGAAGTGAGAAAATATATTCGTAAAGCTCTGCCCTCTCGAGTTAAAGCAGATACTGACTATATGGGCAACTTGCTGGTAAACAAGGATTTCAAGGGAAATAGTTCTGCCCGCTTTAGAAAAATTCCCCGCATAATGCTGGCTGCTCATATGGATGAAGTAGGGCTTATGATCAGTTCCATTGAAAAAACTGGGCATCTACGCTTTAAAAAAGTAGGGGGTATTGATGATAGAGTTTTGGTGGCCAAAGATGTCCTGGTGGGTAAAGATTGTGTGCCGGGGGTTATCGGCGCTAAAGCCGTTCATCTGCAGAAAGAGGAAGAACGCAAGCGGCCTTATGAGGTTAAAAGTCTCTTTATAGATATTGGGGTGCAGGGAAAAGAAGAAGCGGAAAAACTGGTGCAAATAGGTGATTATGTTTCTTTTGATTCTTCTTTTAAAAGTATGGGCGATAATTGCTACATGGGCAAGGCTTTTGATGATCGAGTGGGTTGTGCTATCCTGTTGGAAATGCTGCATGATCATCAGAAAGAACTTCCCCCTTTTCAAGCGGCTTTCACCGTGCAGGAAGAAGTGGGGTTTCGGGGGGCACGAACAGCCGCTTATGCGTTAAATCCCGAAATAGCCCTGGTAATCGAAGGAACGGCGGCTTCTGATGTGCCGGAATCAAAAGATCACGAGCACTCTACTACCTTAGGAGAAGGGCCTGCCATCACTTTCATGGATCAATCGGTGATGGTGGACCGGGAACTCATGCAAAGACTGGTGAACACAGCGGAAAAAAACGAAATTCCCTTTCAGTTTCGCAGATTTACCGGTGGTTTTACCGATGCCGGGGCCATTTCTTTAGCCCGGGAAGGAACCCGCACTGCCGTGATATCAGTTCCCTGCCGGTATATTCATTCACCCTTTTCCATTCTTAAAGAAAGTGATTATCGGCATACCCTGGAGCTTGTCCGCGCATTTCTCAAGTCTTTTATAGTTTAAAAGGAGCGAAGTAGCCGGCTAAAAAATATAGGCAAGAAAATTTAAAGTGGAAGGAGTCTGTTTCATTGTCATGCAAAAATTAATTAGTAAATTTACGGAAACCTTTGGACCCTCCGGCCTCGAAGATGATATTCGCCGAGTTATTTATGAAGAGGTTAAAAACTATGCCGATGAAGTATTTACAGATCCATTAGGCAACCTGGTGGCAGTAAGGAAGGGGAAAGATCCCCGTTTAATGCTGGCAGCCCATATGGATGAAATAGGTTTAATCATCACCCATATTGATGAAAAAGGTTTTTTACGCATATCTTCCGTGGGAGGTGTTACTTTTTATCAATTGATAGGACAGCGGTTCATGTTTGCAAACGGGACTATAGGCACAGTATACCATGAAAAGGTAGATAGTTTTAAGGAGTTAACCTGGTCAAAACTATACCTGGATATTGGAGCTGCTAACAAAGAGGAAGCTGCGGCAAAAGTTTCTTTGGGAGATATGGCTGTTTTTCACCACTCCTTTGTAGATCTGGGCAAAAGATATATTGCCAAAGCAATGGACGATCGTATTGGTTGTGTTATACTGGTGGAATTATTGAAACGTCTCTATGGGCAAAAAGTTTCCCAGGAACTGGCTTTTGTTTTTACCGTGCAAGAAGAAGTAGGGTTAAGGGGCGCCAAAAGCGCAGCTTACAAATTAGCCCCCCGGTATGCCGTAGCTGTGGATGTCACCCGGGTGGGAGATATGCCGGAGGCACCACGCATGGATGTATCTTTGGGCAAAGGACCTGCTATTAAAGTAAAAGATTCTTCCGTAATTTGTCATCCCAAGGTGAGGGACTTGATGGTAAAAACGGCGGAAAAAAATAAAATAGATTACCAGTTGGAGGTTTTAGAAAGGGGCGGTACGGATGCCGGTTCTATCCACCTCAGCCGTGAAGGAGTGCCTTCAGGAGTAATGTCTATTCCCTGTCGCTATGTGCACACGGCTTCCGAAATGGTTGATGGCAGAGATGTGGAAAATGGTGTCACCCTTATGGAGAAAATTTGCCTCTCTCCAGAGTGGTCTTCAATGGGGCAGTGAATGAGGAACAAATTTTTTGATCATAAAATTTAGGTAAAAAAAGTAAATGAAAATTATTGACGGGGATGGAAAAATTAAGTTAAAATATTAATGTCGACAGCTGAATAGCGTTGAACAAGTACAAACCTAAAATAATAATTACTCTGCTTGGAGCCATATTTGGACCGGGACGGAGGGTACCTGAAATGTTAAAGGTTTTTTTATGCGAGCGTACCTTGCCCCTGGAGCAAGGTATTTTTACTTTAAGTAGCAATGGTGGCAATTATCAAAAGCCTCTGCTGTGATGAAAGGTTTGGGCGCATGACAATGAAGAGTATTGGTATTATAGGCGCGGGGAATGTGGGGGTAGCTATGGCCTTGGCCCTGAAAAATAATGGTTATAGCCTCACAGGCCTTTGCTGTCGAACAAATGAATCAGCCCAACATTCTGCTGCAATACTTGACACCGGCCAATTTACAGATCCGGTTGAAATTACTCATCGGGCAGACATAGTATTTATTACTACTCCGGACAGTTATATAGAGGAAGTTTGCCAACAAATTGCTTCAAAAGAGGGCTTTTTCAAAGGGCAGATTGTTTTACACACCAGCGGGGCCCATACCTCTCGCCTTCTGGAAACTGCCCGGGAAAGCGGGGCATTTGTTCTTTCCATGCATCCCCTACAAACTTTTCCCAGTGCAGAGACGGGATTACAAAACCTTCCCGGCACCTATTTTACTCTGGAAGGAGACGAAGAAGCCGTGCAGGTGGGACAAGAGATTGTAACTGCCCTTGGGGGTAATGCCCTAACTATTTCTACAGAGATGAAACCTTTATATCATGCTGCAGCGTGTGTTTCTTGTAATTATTTTGTGTCCCTCCTGGATTTAGGGTTAAAAATGATGGAGGTTTCCGGGGTGCCGCGCGAACAAGCTTTACCGGCGCTAATGCCTCTTATTGAGGGAACCCTGGCTAATATTAAAAAAGTGGGAGTGCCCCGGGCATTGACCGGCCCCATTGACCGGGGAGATGTGGATACAATAAGCAGCCATATGGAGTTAATTAAAAACGAAATGCCTCATATACTGGAATTGTATTGCCAGCTGGGGAATTATACAGCTTTAGTGGCTAATGAAAAAGGAACCCTATCGGCAGAAAGCAGGCATAAGATTAAAAATGTTTTAGAAACAGAAGAAATTTTTTAATCTAAATGGGGAGGTTAACCAAATGCCTGAAACTAAAACATCGATTATAGACCTCAAAGAGAAGAAAAGCAGCGGGGAAAAAATCACCATGCTTACGGCGTATGATTATCCCACCGCTGAGCTGGTTGATCAGGCAGGCGTGGATACAATCCTGGTGGGTGACTCATTAGGTATGGTAGTTTTGGGTTACCAGAATACATTGGCGGTAACCCTGGAGGACATGATTCATCATGGACGAGCTGTAGTACGCGGAGTTGAGAAGGCCATGGTTATTATTGACATGCCTTTTATGACTTACCAGATCACCAGAGAAAAAGCCATGGAAAACGCGGCCAGAGTAATTCAGGAAACCGGCGCGGATGCTGTCAAATTGGAAGGCGGTGTGGAAATAGCTGATGCGGTGCAGGGAATAACCGAGGCGGGCATACCAGTGCTGGGACATCTGGGGTTGACGCCCCAATCGGTGGGACAAATGGGAGGATTCAAGGTTCAGGGAAAAGACATTCAAACGGCTTTAAAAATGATTGATGATGCCAGGAAGCTGGAAAAAGCGGGAGCTTTTGGAGTTGTATTGGAATGTGTGCCCTGGTTGTTGGCGGGGTTGATTACTCGATCTATTAGTATTCCCACCATTGGCATTGGAGCCGGAGAACATTGTGATGGGCAAGTTTTGGTTTATCATGATGTGATGGGACTGACTACCGGCAAACGTCCGAAGTTTGTTAAAGAATATGCCAATGCCCGGGCAGAAATGGAAAAAGGAATTCAGGGCTATATCCAAGAAGTAAAAGAAGGCAAATTTCCGGCGAAAGACCATCGCTTTGAAATGCCAAAAGATATTTTTGAAAAAATTACCGAGGCGCTGGGGGAATAAATAACTCATCACAAAAAGTAATAAAATATTTCTTGGGTGAGATGGCTGTTATGAACTTAATACGGGATTTAGCGGAATTAAAAAATGAAGTAAGGGGGGTAAAATCAGAAGGCCAAAGCATAGGTTTTGTTCCAACGATGGGATTTTTACATGAGGGCCACCTTTCACTCCTGCGGGAAGCCAGGAGAAAAGCGGATTATGTGGTAATGAGCATATTTGTAAACCCAACCCAATTTGGCCGGGACGAGGATTATGAAGATTATCCGCAAGATTTAGAAGGTGACCAAAAAAAAGCGGCAGAGGAAGGATGCGACCTCATTTTTTTTCCGGAGAAAAAAGACATGTATCCTCCGGGTTATCTTACCTATGTTAATGTAGAAGAAATTACGGAAGTTTTATGCGGTGCATGCAGGCCTGTTCATTTTCGGGGAGTTACCACGATAGTAGCCAAACTGTTTAACCTGGTGGAACCCGACAGAGCATACTTTGGACAAAAAGATGCTCAGCAGGCGCTGGTGATAAAAAAAATGGTTGAAGATCTCAATATGAACGTAGAGATAATAGTTTGCCCGACAGTGAGAGAAGAAGACGGGGTGGCTATGAGTTCCCGCAATAAGTACTTGCAACCGGTAGAAAGAAAAGCTGCCCAAATTATCTATTCTACTCTTCTTGCTGCCCGGGAAAAAATTATTGCCGGGGAAAGGAATGCTGAGGTTCTACGCAAGTTTATGTGGCAAAACTTGTCTCAAGAGCCGTTAGCTGATCCCGATTATGTGGAAATAGTGGATGAAAAGAAATTGCAAAGAGTAGATCAAATTCAAGGACCGGTTTTATTGGCGCTGGCGGTAAAATTTGGCCAGGCCAGGCTAATTGACAATTTATTAGTGGAGGTGTGATGGAGTGTACAGGTTAATGTGTAAATCAAAAATTCACGTGGCCACGGTGACAGGGGCAAATTTAAATTATGTGGGCAGTATTACAATTGATTCTTCTCTCATGGAAGCGGCAGACATCTTACCTTATGAAAAAGTGCAGGTGGTCAACAATAATAACGGCTCCCGGTTAGAAACTTACGTTATTGCCGGACCTGCCGGTGAAGGAGATGTCTGTTTAAATGGAGCTGCCGCTCGCCTGGTGCAGCCCGGTGATCAGGTAATTATCATTAGTTATGCGGGCATGACAGGTGAGGAATTAAAAAATTTCAAGCCGCGGGTGATCTTTGTTGATCATCTTAACCGAATTAAAGATATTAAGGAAGAAACAGCTTTTACCGAATTTTCTCTGTAATGCCGGTGCAATGCCTTTGTAATGGTCATATACTACCGGAATGAAATTGTTTTCTAGTGATGGTCGAATTTACTGCAAAATGATGAGCTCTTAAAGTATCAATGTTAAAGGATTAAATAAACATGCTTTTGGAGTCGTGCTTAATATAAAGAAATATCTATTTTGGAGGTATTAATATGGAGGCGCAAGAAAAGCAAAGAAGGGAGAAGTCTTTGGCCAGAGCGGCTCAACTGAAAGAGAACATAAAAGACTACCTGGAAATTTCGCAGGGGATACCCTCCGGATATAAAGATTGGGAACGAATAAAAAAGAACCAGGCAAACATTCAGTCCGCCTTTGGCATCTCTTCTACAGAGTGGTTTGATTGGAGATGGCAGCTGGCAAATAGAATTGGAGATACGGATAACTTGCAGAAAGTGCTGAGTATTGACGATGAAGAGGCGGTTGATATTAATACTACCGGCTCCAAGTATCGCTGGGTTATTTCTCCGTATTACTTGAGCCTTATTGATCAGAATGATCCGGCAGATCCGGTGCGACGCCAATCCATACCTACTGCTATGGAGTATTATGACACCCTGGGTGAAATGGATCCCATGGATGAGGAAAATACATCTCCTGCTGCGGCAATTACCCGTAGATACCCCGACCGGTTAATTATAAATGTAACCAACAAGTGCGCCATGTTTTGCCGTCACTGTCAGCGAAGGCGAGATATTGGGGAGACGGATACCAACGCCACCGAAGAAACTCTGGAAGCTGCCCTTGATTATATCCGCCACAATGAAGAAATAAGGGATGTTTTGCTAACCGGCGGTGATGCTTTTATGCTGGAAAACGATACCATTGATTGGCTTCTTACCGAGTTGGAAAATATTTCTCACGTGGAGATTAAACGATTGGGTACCAGAGCGCCGGTTACACTTCCTTATCGTGTGGATGATGAGCTCTGTGAAGTATTATCCCGGCACATGCCCCTTTATGTGAATACTCAGTTCAACCATCCTTTGGAAGTTACTCCCGATGCCGGCGAAGCCTGTCTGAAAATGGCCAGGACAGGGGCTGCGCTGGGCAACCAGGCTGTTTTGCTGAGGGGGGTAAATGATAATCCTTATGTGATGCGTAAACTAAACCAGGAGCTTTTACGAATAATGGTTCGGCCTTATTATATATTTCATGCGAAAGAAGTGAAGGGAACTTCACATTTTCGCACCCGAGTTGAAGAGGGTATTGAAATCATGGAGCAACTGCGAGGTTATACTTCCGGGTTGGCTATTCCTACTTATATTTTAAACAGTCCCGGAGGTTATGGGAAAACCCCCATACTACCTAATTACCTGGTGAACTTTTACGATGAAAAAGTATGCTTGCGGACATGGGAAAATCATATCATGGAATATGAAAACCGTAGTTAAAATAAACAGGATAGTAAGCGGAAGGGATAAATGGAGAAAACAGCATATTTAAATGCTTTTAACATGGTGCCTTATTTGGGCCCCCGGAGAATAAAGTCGCTGCTACGGGAGATACCGGACCCTGCTGAAGCCTGGAAAGCTCCGGTGAGCTTTCTTCAAAAAATTGATGGTTGGGGTTCCCTTGCTCATAAGTTTGCGGGGGAAAGGACCCGCATTGATGTCAAAAATGAATGGGATAAATTACAAAACAGTGGGATATGGGTTTTGACAGAAGAAAATCTGCAGTATCCTGATTTATTGCGAGAAATTTTTTCTCCACCTTTACTTCTTTATGGAGAAGGTGAACTAAAGAATGGCGAAATAACAATAGCTATCGTGGGCAGCCGCAAAGCAACTGCTTATGGTCAGGAGATTGCTTTGAAATTTGCCCGGGAACTGGCATTTTTAGGAGTTACAGTAGTAAGCGGAATGGCTTTGGGCATTGATAGTTGGGCTCATAAGGGAGCCTTGGAAAGCGGTGGCCGAACCATAGCGGTGTTGGGTTCGGGCGCGGATGTTTGTTATCCTCCTCAGAATCAATTGTTAAAACACCAAATTGGTGCAAGCGGTGCCGTAATCAGTGAATTTCCCGTTGGCACAAAACCTATCCCTCAGCATTTTCCCCGGCGAAACCGCATTATTAGCGGTTTATCTATGGGGACGGTGGTAGTAGAAGCCATGGAAAAAAGCGGTGCTTTGATTACAGCTGATTTTGCCCTTGAACAGGGGCGGGAAGTATTTGCCGTGCCGGGCAACATCAACAGCCCTTACAGTCGGGGGTGCAATCGTTTAATTAAACAGGGTGCCAAGCTATTGGATGCCTTGGACGATATTTTAGAAGAGGTGGGACTGGCCATAACTGCCGGCGGCAGTGGTAAGAATGAAGACGGAGATCATCAAGAAACGGGGCAGATGAGCTTTATAGAAAAAGAGGAAGAAGCAATTCTCTCTTTGATACCCTTTCAACCTACTCATGCCGATGAAATAATTCGAAATAGTGGACTTTCGCCGTCGAAATTTAGCGAGCTAATTTTAAACTTGGAAATGAAAGGTTTTGTGCGGCAGTTACCGGGAAAATATTTCATCCGAATTTAGTGCCGAGGGATATTTTTTGTAATTATACTAGCGAGGCAAAAAATAGAGTCTTTCGGGAAGTAATAGCCCTTTCCCCTAAAAAAAGTGAGGAAACCATATATCCGGAGTTTAGCGGTTTATAATGTCAAAACCTACTATGAGCGGTGAAATATTTAATTTAGCAAATATGCTTGAATAAATATCAATTAATATATTATATTATACTATGTGCATAATATTGTAATTTTAGAGAAAAGGATTAAATTATTCGGAAGCTCCTGCCAGGAATAATTTTTGATTATTTAAAATCATTTAATGTTTGAGGAGGAAGAGATTATTGAAGAAAAAAACACTTTTAATTGTAGAATCTCATACTAAAGCCAAAACCATTAAAAAATTTTTAGGTTCCAATTACCAGGTGCAGGCATCTAACGGTCACTTAATTGATTTACCAAAAAGTAAACTAGGCATTGATGTGGAAAATGAGTTCCAACCTCAATACATTACTATCCGTGGGCGGGGAGAAATATTGAAAAAACTCAAATCTGCCAGTAAAAAAGTAGATCGGGTTTTGCTGGCTACCGACCCTGATCGCGAAGGTGAAGCTATTTGCTGGCATTTGGGTAGAGCTCTGGAGCTTGATCCGGAAGAACCCAATCGGGTGGAATTTAACGAAATAACCAAAGAAGCAGTTAAAAAAGCCCTCAAGGCTCCCCGCTTTATAGATAATAATCGGGTAGAAGCGCAGCAAGCCCGACGAATATTGGATCGTTTAGTGGGCTATAAGATTAGCCCCTTACTTTGGAAAAATGTCAAAAAAGGCCTTAGTGCCGGTCGGGTCCAGTCGGTGGCTGTTCACCTGATTTGTGAAAGGGAAAAAGAAATCGAGGCCTTTGTCCCCGAGGAGTATTGGACTATTGAGGCGGTCCTGACCGGGAGTAAGGATTCTACCCCCTTTAATGCAGAGCTTCGCTGGCAGGGTAAAGAAAAAATAAAAATAAACAATAAAGAGGAAGCGGAAAAAATAGTGCAGGATTTACAAAACAAAAACTTCCGGATAGAGAAAATTACTTCCCGCCAGGAGAATAAAAAACCTGCGCCTCCTTTTACCACCAGCAGTTTACAGCAAGAGGCCTCTCAAAAATTAGGTTTTTCTACGCGGAAAACCATGCAGTTAGCCCAGCAACTTTATGAAGGGGTTAATTTAGGTGAAAGCGGAATGACAGGTCTGGTAACTTATATCCGTACTGATTCGGTAAAAGTTTCCGAAGAGGCTGCCGGACAAACTCGGGAATACATTAAAAATCACCTGGGTTCTGACTATGTTCCCTCCCAACCCCACAAATTTAAATCAGCCCGAAAGGCCCAGGAAGCTCATGAATCCATACGTCCTACGGATATTAACCGGGAGCCTGAAAAGGTAAAAGCTTATTTGAACAAAGATCAGCAGAAATTATACACATTAATTTGGACTCGGTTTTTAGCCAGTCAAACAGCGGCGGCTCTTTTACACAAGCTAAGGGTTGATATTAGCGCCGGTAAATATAAGTTTAGAGCCAATGGCAGTAATATCGTATTTCCCGGTTATTTGTACCTCTACCGTAAAGATAAGGATCGGGAAGAGGTTGATAAATTATTGCCATCATTATCCGAAGAAGAGGCTTTAGGATTGGAAAAACTAATACCGGAGCAACATTTTACTCAACCGCCTCCCCGCTATAATGAAGCTTCCCTGGTAAAAACGCTTGAAGAAAAAGGAATAGGCCGTCCCAGTACTTATTCACCCATCATTGAAACTATACGCAGCCGCGGATATGTAATCATCGACAATAAGGCGTTTATCCCTACCGAATTGGGCAAGGTAGTGTTAGATTTACTGCAGGATTATTTCCCGGAAATAATTAATGTTGAATTCACGGCCAGGATGGAAGATAAACTTGATAACATTGAAGAGGGAGAGATGAACAGCCTGGATATTTTGCAAGAATTCTATGAGTCTTTCCGGCAGCGGGTGGAAGCAGCCGATAAGCAGATGGAAAATGTGGAGCTGGAACCGGAGTATAGCGAAGAAACCTGTCCAAAATGCGGGCTTAATCTTGTTTACCGCTACGGGCGGTTTGGACGATTTTTAGCTTGTCCCGGCTTTCCTGAATGCCGATTCACCCGTAATGTAGATGCGGAAACTGGGGTAAAATGCCCGGTGGATGGGGGTGAAATAGTATTAAAGCGCAGCCGTAAGGGGCGTCCTTTTTACGGTTGTAATAATTATCCTGATTGTACTTTCTCCTTATGGAAAAAGCCTCTGCCTCAAAAGTGTCCTCACTGCGGTTATTTTATGGTGCAACAAAACAAAAATGTTTTAAGCTGCGGTGATCCTTCGTGTGAAAGCAATATTAAGTATAAAACCGAGGTGGATAAATAATATATGATACCTGATATAGTCATAATCGGGGGCGGTTTAGCCGGTGCAGAAGCTGCCTGGCAGGCAGCGGAAAAAGGAGCTTTAATTCTTCTTTACGAAATGAGGCCGCGGGAATTTACATCCGCTCATTATACAGGTTTTTTGGCAGAATTGGTCTGCAGCAATTCTTTGCGGGCGCGCTCCTTGCATAATGCTGCCGGACTTTTAAAAGAAGAGCTGCGCCGTATGGATTCACTGATCATCAAAGCTGCGTTGGAAACGAAAGTCCCCGCGGGAGGAGCTTTGGCGGTGGATCGACAGGCATTTGCCAACCTTATTACCCGTCGGGTAGAAGAGCATCCCCGGATCAATGTGGTGCGGGAGCCTGTGCATTCTATTCCTCCGGAGCGTCCCCTTATAATTGCTACCGGACCGTTAACTTCTGAAACTTTGGCGCGTTCACTTTATGCTGTAATCGGCGAAGATTATTTATACTTCTATGATGCCGCTGCCCCCATAGTAACGGCGGAATCCATCAATTTTGATCGCGTTTTCCAGGCATCGCGTTATGAAGAAGAGGTGGCGGATTATATTAACTGCCCGTTAACCAAAACGGAGTATGATGATTTTTGGGAAGCTTTGGTAACGGGGGAAAAGTATATCCCGCATCTAACCGAAGAGAGGAAATTTTTTGAAGGCTGTATGCCCGTGGAAGAAATGGCGGCGAGGGGAAGAGATACCCTTTTATTTGGCCCTTTGAAGCCGGTAGGGTTGATGGATCCCCACTCGGGAGAACAGCCATATGCGGTAGTTCAATTGCGGCAGGATAATCTTGAAGCTACCCTTTATAATATGGTGGGATTCCAAACTCAACTGAAATGGCCCGAACAAAGACGAATATTTCGCATGATTCCGGGGCTAGAAGAGGCCGAGTTTGCCCGTTATGGCATGATGCATCGCAATACTTTTTTAAATGCTCCCCGCCTTTTGAAGAGCACCTATGAATTAAAGGAAGTTGAAAAAGTTTTTATTGCCGGTCAATTAAGCGGAGTGGAAGGCTATGTGGAATCCACTGCTTCCGGTTTGGTCGCCGGGCTTAATGCTGTAGCTGCTGCCCGGAGGAAGTCTTGTTTAGAGTTTCCCCCGGAAACAGCGATTGGTGCACTGAGCCGATACATTACCACTGCTGATCCGCGGCATTTTCAACCCATGAATGTGAATTTTGGCATGTTTCAACCCCCCGGAGAACGTATTCACAAAAAGCAACGGCGAGATTATCTGGTCAACCGTTCCCTCGATGCCCTGGAAAAATTTCGAATAGTCTGTCAGAGCTTACTTGCATAACAATTTTCAATATGCTAATATTTAACAGAAGGGAGATGAATTGTGTACAAATACCTCCGGAAATTTATAAATTATATGCAGGTGGAAAAAAACTTTTCTTCCATGACTATAAAAAGTTATCGGGAAGATCTGGAACAACTACTTGCATTTATGCAGGAGAGGTACGGAAGTACGGATTATGTGGAACGGCAGTGGATATTAAGGCATTTTTTAGCTTACCTTATGGATAAGGGATACAGCCGTAAGACCATTGCCCGTAAGCTTTCTTCCGTGCGGTCTTTTTTTAGGTATTTGCAAAGAGAGGGAGTGTTGAAGGAAGGTAAATGGGCAAATGTTTCTACGCCGAGGCAGCCTCGCAATTTGCCTACTTTTTTATATTATCATGAAGTAGAATCCCTTTTATCTTTGCCCGATATGAAAACTGCACTGGGATGCCGTGACCGGGCTTTAATGGAATTAATCTATAGCAGTGGGATTCGGGTAGGGGAAATTGTTAATACTACCTTAACTTCTGTAGATTTTGCTCAAAGGCTGATCAAAGTTAGCGGCAAGGGAGGCAATGAAAGAATTATTCCCGTGGGAAACAAGGCTATTGAAAGCCTGCTCACTTATCTTTCCGGCCCCCGGGAGCAGTTGCTTTTCACGGGGCGGAAAAGGGCGAATCAAAATGATATCAAGACCGATGCTCTTTTTTTAAATAGGTTTGGCTCCCCTTTAGGTGAACGTGGCGTACGTTACATTTTTAATAAATATTTGCACATGGCAAGTTTGAAAGAGGGCATAAGTCCACATTCTTTGCGGCATTCGTTTGCTACTCACCTTTTAGAACGGGGAGCTGACCTAAGAATGGTTCAGGAATTATTGGGGCATGTGAGCATATCCACCACTCAATTATATACTCATATCACCAAAGAAAGGTTGCATGAGGTTTATAATTCTGCTCATCCTAGAGCTTAGCTAACTTTTCTTCTTTATATAAAGAGAGCAAAAAATGCTTGGAGTTAATGAAATAATCAGTGTATTAAGGAATTGAGTTAAATATTCCTTAAGGGAGTAAGGTAAATTTGATAAAATCGACAACTATAGTAGCGGTAAAAAAAGGTGGATCTGTGGCCCTTGCCGGTGACGGACAGGTAACATTCGGTGATAACACCATTATCAAAAAGAATGCCAGCAAGGTGAGGCGTTTGTATGAGGGAAACATATTGGCAGGGTTTGCCGGGTCGGTGGCAGATGCCTTTACCCTTTTTGAAAAATTTGAAAGGAACCTTGAAAGTTATAGCGGCAATATTAAAAGAGCTGCGGTAGAACTGGCTAAAGAGTGGCGTACCGATCGAGTGTTAAGAAGGTTAGAAGCACTTTTAGTTACTGCCAGCTCTGAAGATTTGATTATTATTTCTGGTACCGGCGAGGTTATAGAGCCTGATGATGGGATTGCCGCTGTTGGTTCGGGAGCATCGTATGCTACCGCCGCTGCTCGGGCTTTGATTAAACACACCGATCTTTCGCCTGCGGAAATTGCTTTTGAAGCTATGCGGATAACGGCAGATATATGTGTATATACTAATGAAGAAATCATAATTGAGGAGTTGGGCTAAACTTGCTAAATGAAGAGCTTACCCCCAGAGAAATTGTTGGAGAACTTGATAAATATATAATAGGGCAAAACGAGGCCAAGAGATGTGTTGCTGTGGCACTGCGTAACCGCTATCGGCGAAAATTATTGCCTTCCTCCATGCAGGATGAAATTACACCCAAAAATATCATCATGATCGGTCCTACCGGTGTCGGAAAAACAGAAATTGCCCGCAGACTGGCTAACCTTGTTAGCGCTCCCTTTGTAAAAGTGGAGGCCACCAAATTTACCGAGGTGGGGTATGTTGGCCGTGATGTTGAATCCATGGTCCGGGATCTTGTAGAGACTTCCATTCGGATAGTACAAAATGAACGTATGCAGGCAGTTGATCAGAAAGCTGCCCACAGCGCGGAAGAAAGGTTGGTAGAAATATTAGTCCCTTTGCCGAAAAAACGGGAAAAAAGCACCAACCCTTTGGGCTTCCTATTTTCCAGCTCAGGTGAATCCGATGGTAGCGAAGAAACTGATATAGAAAGTGAGGATGCCCATTATCGGGAAAGACTTCGAAGAGCCGAGGAAGAAAGGGAGATCATGAGGGAAAAGCTTAAAAGGCAAGAATTAGAAGAACGGCTGGTGGAAATTGAAGTTGACGATAAAAGTTCTCCCATGCTTGAAGTTTTTTCCGGTCAGGGGATGGATGAAATGGGCATAAACTTACAGGATATATTTGGAAACTTGCTTCCTTCCAAAAAGAAAAAAAAGAAAGTGCCGGTAAAAGATGCTCGGCAGATTCTCAAAGCGGAAGAAGCGCAAAAAATGATAGACATGGATGCTGTTAACAATGAAGCTATAGAAAGGTCGGAACAGTTGGGCATTATATTTCTGGATGAGGTAGATAAAATAGCGGGAAAGGAATATAGCGGCGGTGCCGATGTTTCCCGCGAAGGTGTCCAGAGAGATATTTTGCCCATAGTGGAAGGTTCTACAGTGATTACTAAATACGGACCGGTTAAGACCGATCATATGTTATTTATTGCTGCCGGTGCGTTTAATATTTCTCAGCCTGCCGATCTTATTCCGGAATTGCAGGGGAGGTTTCCTATAAGGGTAGAATTGGAAAGTCTTAGCATGGAAGATTTCGTGCGCATACTAAAAGAACCGCAAAATGCCTTGCTAAAGCAATACACAGCTTTATTACAAACAGAAGGGCTGGAAATAGAATTTAAAGAAGAGGGTATAGCAGAAATTTCTCGCATAGCCACCCGGGTAAATGAAGACATGGAAAATATAGGAGCCAGGCGCTTACATACCATTATGGAAAAACTTTTGGAAGAGATATCTTTTGAAGCCCCCGAAAAGAAGGGAGATAAAATTATTATCGATGCTCCTTATGTGCAGAATAAATTGCGGGATATTGTGCAAGATAAAGATTTAAGTAAGTACATATTGTAGTTTATGTCCATATTATTAACATGGGGTATAATTACATTAAAGAAGCTTTTCATTAAGAAAAAATAAAAAGGAGTGAAAAAAATGATTGAATCACCATTATTGGAGAAGACCAGGCGTATTAATATGATTATGCAAAAAACGGCTGGCCAGCGGGTAGACTTTGACGTAGTAGCGGGTGTGTTAAAAAATGAGATTGATGCTAACATTTATATTGCTGATAGCGAAGGGAAAATTTTGGGCTATTCTTTGGTCGATGAGTTTGAATGTGAGATTATGGTAAAGCATGTTTTTAATGACGGGGCTTTTCCTGAGAGCTACAACGAATTCTTATTGAAAAATGAAGAATCTCGGGTAAATTTGCAGCAAAAGTCCGGGCATTGTGTGTTTATAGATACGGAAACCTGCAAATTTACCGGGAAAACCACTTCCATTATTCCTATTATAGGTGGAGGAAGGCGGCTGGGAACTTTATTGCTGGCTCGTTTTAACGAACTATTTGATGATGAAGATTTAATCCTTGCAGAAACCGGAGCTACTGTTGTGGGAATGGAGATTCTTCGATCCCGGTCTGAAAAAATTGAAGAAGAAGCTCGCAGCAAAGCAATAGTCCAACTGGCCATTGCTACCTTATCATATTCCGAGCTTGAAGCTGTAGAGCATATTTTCCAGGAGTTAGGAAGTACCGAGGGGCTGTTGGTGGCCAGCAAGATTGCCGATCAACTGGGCATAACTCGTTCGGTTATAGTAAATGCCCTGCGGAAATTTGAAAGTGCCGGGGTTATTGAGTCTCGCTCTCTGGGGATGAAGGGGACCTATATAAAGATCCTTAATCCCTATTTACTGGAGCAGCTATTAGGTCAGGAAAGTACCAGTTTATAGTGTGTGGAAGATGGTTTTTGACATAAAACGATGGAACAATCACTTAGCATCATGAAATAGAGTAATCGCCGTATTACTCTATCTTTTTGTCATTGTGAAGTAGGCGGGGGTTAAGGTTCGGCGATATTTTAGTTAATGTTGCCATTGCCACAAAACTATGCTATACTACTCATGTTATTTTTGAATACGCACACTTACTGATTTTATCCACGGTTTTTTCTGGGCGCAGAAAATTTGGATAAAAGATGACGGGGTGGAGGAAAAAACCAATTTGAAAGGAGTATTGATTAATGGCAGTAGCTACCATGAAGCAGTTGCTTGAAGCGGGGGTCCATTTTGGCCATCAAACCAGACGTTGGAACCCTAAAATGAAAAAGTACATTTTTACGGAGAGAAATGGCATTTATATTATTGACCTGCAAAAAACGGTAAGGTTGCTTGATCAACATTACAAATTTGTGCGGGATCTAATTGCCAACGGGGGAACCATTCTTTTTGTAGGCACCAAAAAACAAGCTATGGATTCCATAAAGACTGAGGCAGAAAGATGCGGTATGTTTTATGTGAATCAGAGATGGTTAGGTGGCATGATGACCAACTTTAAAACCATTTCTAAACGGATTGGCAGACTTGAGGAATTAGAAAGAATGGAAAGGGAAGGAATATTTGATGTTCTTACCAAGAAAGAAGTAATGTCTTTAAACAGGGAAAAGGAAAAATTGTTAAAATTTCTGGGCGGCATTAGGGATATGAAAAGGCTGCCGGATGCAGTTTATATTATTGATCCGCGCAAAGAAAGAATAGCTGTGGCTGAAGCACGTAAATTGGGCATACCAATTATTGCTATCATAGACACCAATTGCGATCCGGATGAAATTGATTATCCGATTCCCGGTAACGATGACGCTATCAGGGCAGTTAAATTAATTACTTCGGTAATCGCTAATGGAGTGATGGAAGGGAAACGGATATTAGAGGCCTATCGTCAGGATGAAGCTGAGGTAGAAGAAGCAGCGGATGATGCGACAGCGGCAGAAGAAGAGGCTGCTGGAAAACCGGAATTATTTGATGAAGAAATAGAAGAGATTTTTGGAGATGACGAAGAAGAAACATTGGAAAAGCCCCTTCATAAGGATTTGGAAGAAGCAGAAATCGGTGGTGACGATGTTAAAGAAAATGTCCCTGCAGCGGAAGATTTGGAAAATGTAACTTTGAAACAGGCTAATACATCTACGGATACTTCTCCGGAGGATTATACAACAAAAGAAGAATCTCACGTAGCTGAAGAGAAAGATAATAATGAAGAAGAAAAAGAAGAAGATGAGGAAGAACCTGAAGAAGAACCTGAAGAAATTGAAGATAAAAAGAGTTAAAGTAGTAAGAAAAAAAGAGAAGAGACCGGAATAATACTACCTATTGTTATGAAGAATACACCAAAGCAATGTAGAGGAGGATTGATCAGGATATGCACATAGATGCTCAACAGGTAAAAAGGATGCGGGAAAAAACAGGTGTGGGCATGATGGATTGCAAAAAAGCTCTCCAGGAATCAGGTGGAGATGAGGAAAAAGCTCTTGCTTACCTGAGAGAAAGAGGCCTTGCTATGGCGGCTAAAAAAGCTGAGCGCACGGCTTCTGAAGGAATAATAGACTCATACATACATCAGGGTGACAAAGTTGGGGTGCTGTTGGAACTTAATTGTGAGACAGATTTTGTGGCAAAAAATGAAGAATTCCGGGAATTAGCTCGTAATCTTTGTTTGCAAATTGCTGCTGCCAACCCTAATTATTTGAGGGAAGAGGATGTGCCGGCAGAAATTGTAGAAGAAGAAAAAGAATTTTTACGTCGGCAGGCAGTAAATGAAGGCAAGCCTGAAAATGTAATAGAAAAAATAATCGAAGGTCGGATAAAAAAGTTTTATCAAGAAAACTGTCTTTTACAGCAACTATATGTCAAAGACGAAGAAAAGACAATTAACGACCTGGTTATTGAAACGGTAGCTCGTCTGGGGGAAAATATTATTATCCGCCGTTTTGCCAGGTTTGAAGTAGGTGAAATGGTGGAAGATTCCGCATCCTCCATCGAGGAAAATAAATCTTAAATTTTTTTTGTTCGACCCTTCTAAAAGGGTCATTTTTTTGTTATATAATATAATGGTAGCAAAATTAGCGGTGGATTAAGGAGGTAAAGTCGGCAAATGAGCGTGCCTGTTTATAAACGGGTCATATTGAAGCTAAGCGGCGAAGCTCTGGCGGGAGATCAAGAATATGGTATTAATCAGGGGTTTTTACGTGATATTGCGGTGCAGATCAAAGAAATCGTAGAGAGCAATGTAAGTATTGCTATAGTGGTTGGCGGGGGTAATCTTTGGAGAGGGGCGGATGCTGACAATAAAGGTATGGATCGCGCCACAGCTGATTATATGGGTATGTTGGCTACGGCAATAAATGCCCTGGCGCTGCAAGACGCCCTTGAACATCAATCAGTTGATACCCGCGTCCAGTCAGCAATAGAAATGAAAGAAGTAGCTGAGCCTTATATTCGCAGGAGGGCCCTAAGGCACCTGGAAAAAGGCCGGGTAGTTATATTTGCCGGCGGTACGGGAAATCCCTATTTTTCTACTGATACATGCGCGGCGCTCCGAGCGGCAGAAATAAATGCCAGGGTAATTTTACTGGCCAAGGGGCAGGTGGATGCCGTTTATGAAGAAGATCCCCGGAAGAACCCTGATGCCATAAAGTTTTCCGAGTTAAGTTATCTCGAGGTCCTCAATCGGGGATTGGGAGTAATGGATGCTACGGCCACTTCCCTTTGCATGGATAACAAAATCAAAATTATTGTTTTTGGGCTCCGGCATTTCGGTAATATAAAAAAAGTGATTATGGGCGAAGATATCGGAACTACCGTAAGTTAGTATGTTAATTTTCCTCGAAAAGGGGGGACACCTGTTATGGAAGAATTAGAAGAAATTTATATGGAATTTGAAGATAAGCTTAAAAAGACTGTAGCTGCCATGAAACGTGAATTTGCAACTTTAAGGGCAGGAAGGGCTAATCCTTCCATGGTAGAAGGATTAGAAGTGGAATACTACGGGACTCCCACTCCTTTAAAACAGCTGGCAAGTATAAGCGTGCCTGAACCACGGTTAATTGTTATCCAACCGTGGGATAAAAGCTGTATAAAAGATGTGGAAAAGGCTATATTAAAATCTGAACTGTCTTTAACGCCTAATAATGATGGAAGTGTAATACGCTTAAACGTTCCTCCTCTTACTGAAGAACGCCGGCAGGAATTGGTGAAATTTGTGCGCAAGAAAGCTGAAGAAGGACGCGTAGCCATTAGAAACTTACGGCGGGAAGTAAATGACAGGCTTAAAAAGATGGAAAAAGAAAGCGAAATATCAGAAGATATGTGTTACAGTGCCCAGGAAAAAACTCAAAAAATGACCGATGAACATATAAATGAATTAGATAAGATCGCGGAAGCCAAGGAAAAGGAAATAATGGAGGATTAGTAGTGTGGAAGAAAGACAAGTTCCTCTGTTAATTGCTTATCCATTGCAGGTGGCAGTAGAAAAGATAAATGAAGCGGGATATGAAGTAGAAGTAGTAAAAACACTGCCTCCAAGGTATCAAGAGCCGCCTGATGCTGCATACAGAGTAATAAGGCAGTTAATCAGAGCCGGTAAAGTTGTAGAATTGACCGTAACAATTGATCCAGAAAAAGGGGGTGAATTAGATGGCATTTCGTATCGATCCTGAAGAGTGTACAGCTTGTGGCCTGTGCATGGATGTATGCCCCACGGAAGCTATAAGTGAGGGTGATGATTATTTCGAAATCGACCCCGAGAAATGTGACAGCTGCGGTACCTGCCTTGATGAATGCCCTAATGACGCAATCATTGAGGACTAATATTAGCGCGCCCCCTCCAGGTGAGGAGGGGGCTATTTTTAAATTAAGGGAAATGAGAATGAGGCTATTAGAATATCTCCATTTCTTTTTAATATATAAACGGGAAATTTTTTTGAAGGAATATTGCCATGGCCTGGTATGACAAATATAATTTTAACGCATATGAAAAAGACCTGGCCGATTCTATCCAATGGGAAAAAGCTCCTGCGCATATAGCTATTATCATGGATGGAAACGGCCGTTGGGCTGCTCAAAGAGATTTGCCCCGCATTGAAGGGCACAGGCAGGGTGTAGATACGGTAAGGGATATTGTAAAAGCTTGCCGTCATTTAGAAGTTGAAGTTTTGACCATTTATGCTTTTTCTACGGAAAACTGGAAAAGGCCGAAATGGGAAGTTAAGTTTTTATTAGAGCTGCCCTATAAGTATTTGCAAGAAGATCTGCAGTCATTACTGGATAATAATATAAAACTTCGGATTAGCGGTGAAGCAGAAGCCCTGCCGGCAAAAGCCCGCGAGGCTATTAGTAATGCGCTGGATCGAACAGCAAATAATAACGGCATGATATTTAACATGGCCATTAACTATGGGGGGCGTCCTGACATCGTGCAGGCTGCTCGCAGAATAGCCTTTGAAGCGCGAGAAGGGCAAATTAAACTGGAAGACATAGAGGAAAAATTTTTTGCTAATTATCTGCAAACTGCGGGATTGCCCGATCCTGAACTGGTAATCAGAACCAGCGGAGAATTAAGAGTGAGCAATTTTCTCTTGTGGCAAATAGCATATGCCGAACTTTACTTCACTCCTGTTTACTGGCCGGATTTTAAGCGTATGCATTTGTTGGAAGCCATTTATGATTATCAAACGAGGCGACGCCGTTACGGGGGATTGGAGGAAGAGTAGGGATGCTGCTAAAACGAATTCTTTCCGCGTTAGTGGGAATTCCCCTGTTATTGTATTTTATCTATTTGGGGGATATATGGTATACTATTCTTATATGGTTAATTGCACTTATAGGATTGCGCGAGTATTTTCAGATGATGCGGTTGGGCGATAAAGTACTGCTTTTTAGTGGTTTTGTGGGACTAACTGCTCTTTTGGCGGCGGTATATCTGGGAAGTATGGAAGTAGTATTGATAGTTATTACACTTCTGTTTTTGTGGATTGCCCTGAACCTGGTATTCAGGTTTAACCGCTCTACCCTGGAAGAAACTTCATTGTTTTTCTGGGGTATAATTTATATAGGCGGTTTATTGAGTTATTTGGTAATACTGAGGCAGGAATTTGTTTTTGAATATACCGTTCTTTTATTAGCTGTTGTATGGTTAAATGATACATTCGCCTATTTTGTGGGAAATGCGTGGGGAAAAAGAAAATTAATGCCGGCAGTGAGCCCTGCAAAAAGCGTTGAAGGATCACTGGGAGGATTACTGGGTACTATACTATTAAGTATATTGTTATATTTCCTCATCCCGGATTTTTACCAGTTAAGCTTATTATTAACTGTAGTGTTAGTTTTTGTAATCATTCTTTTTGCCCAAATCGGCGATTTGGTAGAATCTGCAATAAAAAGAAAATTGGAAGTAAAGGATTCGGGCAATTTTATTCCCGGCCACGGGGGCATTTTGGACAGGTTTGACAGTATAATGTACGCAGGACCTTTCGCTTATTATTTTATTTTACTTGTTAATTATTTATAAATTTTGCCTAAAAAATTAGGTATCTTTTTTTATATTTTTGAGGTAATGTAACTTTTAGAAGTAAGTTCCGGTTCCACAGGTAAAATAAAAAAATTTACCGGGAATGCCGGAATGGTTGGGAGGAAAATCAAACTGCCGAATGTGAGCATATTGGGTTCAAGCGGTTCCATCGGGCAGCAAACACTGGAAGTGTTGAAATACCTGGGGGGAAATTACCGGGTAGTGGCTCTCACCGCCCATACCAATTATTCATTGTTGGCAGAACAGGCTCGGCAATTTACCCCCGAACTTCTGGTTTTGGCTGATGGCCAACATATGGAGCAGCTTAAGCAGGAAACCCATAATATAAACCCGAGGATCGCTGTGGGTGAAGAAGGCCTGAAGCAGGCTGCTACCTGGGCAAGCGCCGATATTATCCTCATGGCTTTGGTGGGGTTCAGCGGTTTTCGTCCCACACTGGCGGCTTTAAAAGAGGGGAAGAGAGTTGCCCTGGCTAACAAGGAATCGCTGGTGGTCGGGGGAGAGTTGCTTTCCCGCAAGTTCCCCCGCTTTCGTGAGCAGGTTATACCTGTAGACAGTGAGCATTCTGCCGTATTTCAGTGTTTGAAAGGTGAGTCTGCGCGGGAAGTAAAGCGGGTAATATTGACTGCTTCCGGCGGTCCGTTTAGAGGTTTGGATTACGGCCAATTAGAACAGGTAAAGCCGGCTCAAGCTTTAAAACACCCTAACTGGCAAATGGGAGCCAAAATAACCATTGACTCGGCAACTTTAATGAACAAAGGGTTTGAGGTATTGGAAGCCTGTTGGCTCTTCGGCCTGGAATTGGATCAAATTGAAGTATTGGTGCACCCCCAGAGCCTGGTGCATTCACTGGTTGAGTTTGTAGATGGCTCTGTGGTGGGCCAAATGGCTGTTCCCGATATGCGGCTTCCCATTCAATATGCCCTCACCTTTCCTAAACGTGAAAAAGGCATTATTAAGGGAATGGAATGGGGCAAACAAAACCTGGAATTTGAAGAACCCGATACTCAGGCTTTTCCATGCCTGCGGTTGGCTTATCGGGCCGGAAAAATTGGCGGAACCATGCCGGCTTGTATGAATGCGGTTAACGAGGTGGCGGTACAGCTGTTTTTAGATAATAAGATAAAATTTACGGCGATTGCGGAAATGATTGCAGCCATAATGGATGAACATCAGTCAGTGAGCAATCCCGAAGAAGAAGATATCCTTGCTGCCCATGAATGGGCCCGGGGTAAAGCTTTAACTTTAGGGGAAATGGGAGGTTACCGGTGTTAACTTTAGTAGCGGCAATATTTGTTTTTGGTGTAATTATTTTTGTGCATGAATTTGGCCATTACCTGGCAGCTCGCCGTGCCGGCATTAAGGTTCTTGAACTTGCCTTAGGTTTTGGCCCTCGCCTGCTGGGTTGGTCCCGGGACGGCACTGATTATTCTTTGCGAGCAGTGCCTCTAGGCGGTTTTTGCCGTATGTTGGGCGAAGATGAAGATGAAAAAGATAAGCCGGGCAATTTCATGGAAAAACCGGTGCGCAGTCGCATTGGTGTGGTGGCTGCCGGTTCTCTCATGAATTTTGTCCTGGCTATAGTGCTTATTTTTGTGGTTTATTTCTTTTTGCTGGGAATGCCCGCGGAGGATACTACTGAAATAGGACAGGTGTCACCCGATTTTCCGGCAGCCGAAGCCGGGCTGCAGGAAGGAGACCGTATATTGGCGGTGGAAGGTGAATCTGTTGATAAATGGCAGGATCTCTCGCGGATCATAGGAAGTAGTTATGGTGAGAAAATTGCCTTAGCGGTTGAGCGCAACGGGCAACATAAAACAATTAAACTCACTCCGGTAGTAAATTTATCTTTATTGGGTATGGTCATTGAAGAAAATGCGGAAATAGGAAATATAGTTTCTGAACTTCCGGCGGCTGACGCCGGGTTGCAAGAAAGGGATCGTATAGTTGCCGCGGAAGGCAAACCTGTTAACGATTTGCCTCAACTGGTAAGCATTATAGAAAATAGGCCCGGCGAAGAAGTAAACTTATCGGTTGTTCGTGACGGGGAAGAAAAGACATTTAGTCTTGTTCCTGTCTATCAAGAGCATCCGCAAAGTTTACAGGCAGTTATAGGAATAGGCCCGCCTACCGAAAGATTTTCATTTTTCAGGTCATTGGGCGCCAGTTTCAGTTATATTTACATGATTTTGGAATCATTATACCTTACTATAAGCGGGCAGATTCCCCTGGATGTTGCCGGGCCGGTGGGGATTATAGATTTTGTAGGTGAAGCGGCTGCCACTGGTTTTGCCAACCTGCTTATGCTTACAGCTTTAATAAGTTTTAGTGTGGGCCTTATAAACATATTGCCTATTCCGGCGCTCGACGGGGGGCGGCTTCTCTTTTTAGGCATTGAAGGTGTAAGAGGCAAGCCCATGGATCCGGAAAAAGAAGGATTGATTCACATGATCGGGTTTGCGGTGCTTATTGCATTGATATTGATTGTTACCTATCACGATCTGCTTCGCCTTGATATTTTTGGTTAAACGTGTTATTAATAGCTGGAGATGTGGAGGTTTTATTAATTGATAAAACGCAGGGCAACCAGGGAAGTAGCTGTTGGTAGCGTTGTAGTAGGAGGTGAGGCTCCGGTTTCAATTCAGTCCATGACCAATACCTTTACAGCTGATTATAAAGCAACCATTGCCCAGATAAATGAAATTTTCCGGGCAGGAGGAGAACTTGTTCGGGTAGCGGTGCCGGACGAGGAAGCGCTGAATGTCCTGGATATGATTGTAGGTTCCAGTCCTATGCCGGTAATTGCCGATATCCATTTTAAGCACGACCTTGCCTTAAAAGCCCTGGATAAAGGTGTGGCCAAGGTGCGCATAAATCCGGGAAATCTCGGAAGCACCGCAAATCTTTTACAGGTGGCAGACAAAGCCGGGAAAAAAGGTATTCCCCTGCGTATAGGAGTAAACGCCGGTTCTCTGGAAAGAAAAATCTATAACCTCAAAGGAGGAGCATCGCCGGAAGCACTGGTAGAATCAGCTTTAAAGTATATTAGTATTTTGGAAGGAGAGGGATTTACAGATATAATTGTTTCTGTGAAGGCTGCTGATGCAACTGCTACTTTTAGGGCCTACCAGCTGTTGGCGCAGGAAGTAAATTATCCTTTCCATGTGGGAGTAACCGAAGCGGGTCCTCTTTACCGGGGTACGGTAAAGTCTGCTGTGGGCATTGGATCCCTTTTGATGGCCGGCATTGGAGATACGATACGTGTATCCCTCACAGCGGATCCCGTTGAGGAAATCAGAGCTGCCCGACTTATACTTCAGGCAGCGGGCGTACGATTGTTTGGTCCCGATCTGGTTTCATGCCCTACCTGCGGACGTTGTGAAATTGATGTGGCCGGGTTGGCAGCGGAAGTAGAGGAAATAATGAAAGAAATGGAAAAGCCCTGGAAAATCGCCGTAATGGGCTGTGTGGTTAATGGCCCTGGAGAGGGCCGAGAGGCTGATTTAGGTGTAACAGGTACTTCCCGTGAAGGTATCATATTCAAGTATGGAGAAATTATTCGCCGGGTCCCCCGGGAGATACTTCTGGAAGCATTTAAAGAAGAGCTAACCAGGTTATCCGGTAAATCTGGAGGTGAGAGCAATTAGCGTAACAGCTATAATTCCGGCTTTTAACGAAGAAAAAACCATTGCCCCTGTTTTGGAGACACTGAAAGCGGTTTCCGAGGTGAACCGCATTATTGTGGTCAGTGACGGGTCTACTGATGGAACGGTGGAAGTAGCCAACCAACAGGGGGTGGAAGTAATAGATCTTGAAACAAACCTGGGCAAAGGCGGTGCTATCAAAGCGGGCCTGGATATAACCGACACCGAAATCCTCTTGTTTTTGGATGCCGACCTGGTGGGGCTCACACCTGAGCATGTGCGCATGCTCCTTGAACCTGTTATGCAAGATAGGGTGGATATGACCGTAGGGCTATTTGAGAAAGGACGCATGGCCACTGATTTTGCTCAAAAAGTGACGCCTTTTTTATCGGGTCAGCGGGCATTGAAAAAAGAAATAATTGAGGATATTTCCGATCTGGATATAACCCGGTTCGGCGTGGAATATGCTCTCCATAATTATGCTGAAGAATCAAAACTGCGTACGGAAGAAGTTGTGCTTGCAGATCTCTCTCATATAATGAAAGAAGAGAAAATGGGGCTTTGGAAAGGAAGCGCTGCCCGTTTTAAAATGTACTGGGAAATTATCAGGAGCATGCTCAAGCTTAACAATCCCCAGGAAAAATAAGTTTCTTGCTTTTATAACTCAGTGGAAGTTTTTTTCAGAGCGGTGAGTAAATCTTTTTGACCTCTTTTTATGAGATTGTTGCCGGGGAAACCTTGCAAAATATTCTTGGGATAAGAAAGAATTATGAATAAATCATTTATAAGTGTTTTATGCACAAAATTAAAGCGTGTTATAATAATATAGCAATCTCTCTTCTATGAGGAAACTCAGGGTAAAAATTTGTGAATGGGGAGGTATAAAATGAAACACATTCGTCCTGTTAATTATGGGAAAAATTTTGTTCAAGAAGGGGAAGGCTGCAGGGAATGCCCTACCTCGTGCCAGTCAGCCTGTAAAACTTCCTGTACGGTAGGGAACCAGGATTGCCGCCGGTATAAGGAGGGCGCAAGGAGTGAAGAACGGTGAACTGCACCGTTTTGAAGTTAACGGTGAAAAACTTGTTTTAGATGTGGAAAGTGATGCCTTACACCTGGTAGATGAAGTGGGATGGGATATAATATCACACTTTGAGCAGGGGACTTCCCGGAAAGACATCTTTGACCTCCTGGGAGACATATATGGCGACAATGCTGTTGAAGAAGCTATTGCAGAAGTGCAAACTTTACGACAAAATGGCTTATTATGGGCAAAGCCGTACTCTGCCGGCGTTAAGCTTAATACTTCCCCGCCGGTAAAAGCTTTATGCCTTAATATAGCTCATGATTGCAATCTTTCTTGCCGTTACTGTTTTGCCAGTGAGGGAAGTTATGGGAAAAGCCCCCGGGAAAAACTTATGCCTGCGGAAATAGGCCGGGCTGCCATTGACTTTTTGTTGATGCAGGCAGAGGGAACAAAACACCTGGAAATAGATTACTTCGGAGGGGAACCGCTCTTAAACATGGAAGTTATAAAAGACATCACTGCTTATGGCCGGCAAAAAGAAAAGGAAAACGGCGTAAAGTTTCATTTTACTTTAACTACTAATGGCTTACTGCTCCGGGAAGATGTAAAAAAATATTTAGGAAATGAAGAATTTAGCGTGATTCTTAGCCTGGATGGCCGTCCGCAGGTACATGATCGGATGCGCGTTTTTCCTAACGGTTCTCCCAGCTACGCCGAGGTTAAGGAGCGCCTGCAGCAGTTTGTGGAAGAATGGGAAGGCAGTTATTATGTGCGGGGTACTTTTACCCGCCATAACCGGGATTTTTCCCGCGATGTGGCTCACCTGTTTGACCTGGGGTTTCGACGTATTTCCCTGGAACCGGTGATAGCTTCATTCGAAGATGATTGGGCTTTGAGCACAGACGATCTGCCGGTATTGGCGGAAGAATACCAAAAGCTTGCTGCTTATTACCTGGAAATGGAAAAAAGGGGAGACCCATTTTCATTTTTTCACTTTGAGGTGAATTTGGAAGGTGGCCCCTGTGTTTATAAACGTCTTTCCGGTTGCGGAGCCGGGGATGAATACCTGGCGGTAACTCCCACGGGAGATCTTTATCCCTGTCATCAATTGGTGGAAGATGAAACACTCCTGCTGGGAAATGTTCAGGAGCCCCATTTGTTTAAAAAGCCCTCGACAGAAATATTTCCGCCGGCGGGGCCCTTGCATAATGAATGCCGTTATTGTTGGGCGCGCTATCATTGTGGTGGTGGCTGCCGCGCGGCAGCAAAAATTATAAACGGAAACTTTACCCAGCCTTCTAAGTTAGAGTGTGCCCTGCAGAAAAAAAGGTTGGAATGCGCCCTTTATCTGAAAGCTTGTAATTCACCGGCGCTTCCATAACTTTATTCTTAGGATTAAATACTGGCAGAGGAGGAAAAAGGGCATGGACTTATTTAGTTACAACTGGCAGGAAAAAATGAAAGAAGAAGCTCCACTGGCAGCACGCATGCGCCCCCTCCACCTGAATGAATTTGTAGGTCAGCAGGAAATATTGGCTCCAGGCACACCTTTGAGAAAAGCCATAGAGAGAGATCACCTCACTTCTTGCATCTTTTATGGTCCACCCGGGACAGGAAAAACCACTCTGGCGCGTCTCATTGCCGCTCAAACTAGGGCTCATTTTGTGCAACTCAATGCTGTTTCCGCTCATGTGGCTGAGGTGCGTAAACTCATTGAAGAAGCCCGGGTAAGATGGACAACGGAAGAAAGGCGAACCATATTATTTCTGGACGAAATTCATCGTTTTAACAAATCTCAACAGGATGCCCTCCTATCTTCTATAGAGGACGGGACATTGCTTTTTATCGGCGCTACTACGGAGAATCCTTTTTTTTATCTTACTTCCCCACTTCTTTCCCGCGTGCGCCTTTTTTTATTCCATGCCCTGAAAGAAGAAGATATTATACTCATTTTACAGCGAGTCCTGGAAGACCGTGAAAGGGGATTGGGGGAGTGGAAGCTCCGGGTGGATGAAGAGGCGCTGACTACCCTGGCTCAGAAAGCAAACGGTGATGCCCGTTCAGCACTTGACGCGCTGGAATTAGCCGTCTATACCACAGAACCTGATGAAAAAGGGTTTCACCATCTACATAGGCAGGCAGTAGAAGAGGCTTTTGCTGCCGGAATTTATGCCTATGACCGCGACGGTGACACCCATTATGACATAGCTTCCGCTTTTATTAAATCTATCAGGGGGTCCGATCCTGATGCCGCTCTCTATTGGATGGCGCGGATGATTAAAGGAGGCGAAGACCCGCTTTTTATTGCCCGGCGTATAATAATAAGCGCAGCCGAAGATATTGGAAATGCGGATCCCCGGGCTTTGCAGGTGGCTGTATCGGCCTTTCACGGCCTCCAATTAGTGGGGATGCCCGAAGGGCGAATTCTTCTATCTCAAGCGGTTACTTACCTGGCAACGGCGCCGAAAAGCAATGCCGCATATCTGGCCGGCGAAGAAGCCCTCCGGGAGGTTGACCGGCAAGGCTCAACTCGGGAAGATGTTCCACCGCATTTGCGTGACAGTAATTATGGAGGGGCAAGGCGCCTGGGGCACGGTGAAGGCTATCTTTATCCCCACGACCATCCCGGGGGATATGTAGAGCAAGAATACCTCCCTCCGCACGTGTCAGCGAAAGTATTCTATAGTCCTCGTGAAATAGGATATGAAGCCCGCCTTAAGGAGAGGTTGGAACGGCTACGTTCTCGGAATAAAAATAGAAAAGATGATCTGGATGGATAAATATACGGATAGCTACTTAACCGTAAGTGAAGAAACCAGGTGCCGGATACCCGTGGGAAAATGCCGTTTTATCGCTTCTGTAGCGCCGGTGGCAGCGGAAAACAAAGCTCAGTCTTTTATTGAACGGATAAGAGAAGAATTTCCCGATGCTTCTCACCACGTTTATGCATATCGTGTGATTGCTGAAGAAGAAATTTTAGAAAAACATTCAGATGACCGCGAACCTCCCGGCACGGGTGGTTCCCCTGTGATGGGAGTTATCCACAAGGCAGATTTGTGCAATACAGTGATAGTAGTAACCCGTTATTTTGGTGGGGTTAAGCATGGAGTAGGTGGGCTCAAAAGGGCTTATCGTGCTGCTGCTGCGGAGGGGTTAAACAATACCCGCATTATCCGCAGGGAACGCTTTTCCAGGCTTGTAGCCCGCGTATCTTATGAAGGTTTGGGCTTATTAATGAACTTCATTTCTTCTTCCCGTGGAGAGGTTCTCCACATTGATTATGGTGATGAGGTAAAGGTACAATTATGCCTGCGCGCCAAAGACAAAGATGTATTTGCCGAGAGCATTTATGCAGCCACTCGGGGGCAGGCAGTTTTGGAGAAAGAAGGAGGAGGTCGGTAATTCCATGGAAAAACCCAAAATTGCCGTAGCTATGAGCGGCGGTGTAGACAGTTCTGTGGCCGCAAGTTTGCTTTTGGAGCGGGGATACGAAGTTATAGGTTTGACCATGCGCTTATGGCAAGATTCTCGTTTTGAAGAGAAAGCGGAGCAAATGGGGCAGGGATGCTGTTCATGGCAGGATATAAACGATGCCCGGCGAGTAGCTGAAAAACTGGACATAGCACACTATCCCGTGAATTTTAAAGAAAAGTTCCGCCGGGAAGTAGTGGACTATTTTATTGCTGAATACTCCTGCGGACGCACTCCAAACCCCTGTATTGTTTGTAATCAAAAGATTAAGTTTGGTTCACTTCTCCAAAAAAGTTTTGAGCTGGGAGCCGTGGGATTGGCTACCGGGCATTATGTGCGTTCCGGATGGGATTCTTCTCGAAAGTGCTATTATCTTCAAAAAGGCCTGGATTCCGGTAAAGACCAGTCATACATGCTTTATCATTTAACCCAAAATCAGCTTTCTTACAGTTTTTTCCCCCTGGGGGAATTAAAGAAAAAGCAGGTGCGCCAAAAAGCATCAGAATTAGAACTACCGGTGGCTGCCAAGGATGAAAGCCAGGAAGTTTGTTTCATTCCCGGCAACGATTATCGGGAGTTTCTGCGGCATCAACTTGGAGAATTTGAACCCGGACCTATTCTGGATACACAGGGGCATAAATTGGGAGAACATCATGGGCTTCCTTTTTACACCATCGGCCAGCGCAGGGGCCTGGGGATAACTGCTGCCGAGCCGCTCTATGTGGTAGAAATTAGGCCTGCCGATAATGCTATTATAGTAGGTCGCAAAGAAGAAACTTATGCCTCGGGATTACTAGCAACTTCACTTAATTTTATTTGCGAAAAAGAACCTGAAAATCCTATTCCCGTGAAAGCCCGCATCCGTTACCAGGCTGACGAAGTTCCTGCCCTGCTTTACCCGCCCCACCCGAACGGAAAAGCTTGCCTGGAATTTGAAACACCCCAGCAGGCGGTTACTCCCGGTCAGGCTGTAGCTTTCTATTTAGATGAATCCGAACTCTTTGGCGGTGGTATTATCTTTGACGAACTTCCCTCATGGGAGAAGTTTTGTGGGAAATGATCTCCTAAATATGCAGGCAAAGTGAGTTTGTGCAGGGTTCGTCTGTGGAGCGGGAATGAATTGACACTGGTGGGCAGAGATAATATAATTGGCTTAATAGTAAGGGGGGTAAGTATGCAAAGTAGTGAAATTCGTTCGTTATTTTTGGATTTTTTTGCCGAAAAAGACCATCTCATAATGCCCAGTTTTTCCTTAATTCCCCAAAACGATCCCTCTTTATTGTTGATAGGTGCAGGGATGGCTCCGTTGAAACCTTATTTTACCGGAGAAAAAACTCCTCCCCACCCTCGTGTGGCTACTTGTCAGAAATGTATCCGCACCCCCGATGTTGAATTGGTTGGCTTGACTGGACGCCACGCCACATTTTTTGAGATGTTGGGCAATTTTTCTTTTGGTGATTATTTTAAGAAAGATGCCATAGCTTGGTCCTGGGAATTTGTGACCGAAAGATTAAACCTTTCACCTGACAAACTGTGGGTGAGTATCTATGAAGAAGATGAAGAGGCTTTTGCTATATGGCGGGATCAAATAGGAGTGCCGCCTTCTCGGATAGTCCGTATGGGAAAAGAAGATAATTTTTGGGAAATAGGCACCGGTCCATGCGGACCATGTTCGGAACTGCATTATGATCTCGGCCCCGAAGCCGGTTGTGGGCAGTCCGACTGCAGGGTGGAGTGTGACTGCGATCGTTTTTTGGAAATATGGAATCTGGTTTTTACCCAGTTTAATAAATTGTCCAATGGTGACATGGTTCCATTGGAGCATAAAAATATTGATACGGGCGCGGGTTTGGAACGTCTTGCCATGGTGATGCAGGGAGTCACTTCTATTTATGAGATCGATACGCTGAAACCTCTTATTGATCATATCACTGCCGAATCTCCGGACAAGGAGGATGCCCTTCATACGGATGTTCAATTATCCCGGCGTATTATTGTAGAACATTTACGGGGCATTACTTTTATGGTTGCCGACGGAGTCCTTCCTGCCAACGAAGGTCGCGGTTATGTTCTGCGCCGTCTTTTAAGGCGCGCTGTCCGTCATGGTCACCTTTTGGGCATGGAGATACCATTTTTGAACAGGGCTGTCCCCCTGGTAATTTCTCTTATGAAAGATGTTTATCCTGAACTGGAAGAAAGAAAAGAATATATTGTCCAAATTATAGAATTAGAGGAGCAGAGGTTCCGGGACACTCTTAACCAGGGAATGGAAATTCTTAATGCTTATCTGGAAGAAAAATTTGCGGGCCGAGGCTTTCAAGAGGGTGAAGCCTTTCCCGGTGATTTAGCATTCAAGCTTTATGATACCTATGGTTTTCCCCTGGACTTAACTCGGGAAATTGTAGCCGAAAAAGGACTGGTAGTGGATGAAGAAGCTTTTAACCGCTCTTTGGAAGAACAAAAAGAAAAGGCAAGGCGGGCGCAAAAGATCGGTGGAAACAAAGAAGAATCAGAAGAGCAGCGTTGGGCTGAAACCGGTCACCACTCCACTATATTTGAAGGTTATGACAAATTAGAAACTCAATCGCAACTGCTGGCTCTTTATCAAAAAGGTTCTTCTGCTGTGGAAAAGGCAAAAAAAGGGGATACCTGTGAACTACTTTTAGATCGGACGCCTTTTTATGCGGAAAGCGGCGGGCAAATCGGTGATACGGGCGTTATAGAAGGAGAAAATGATCTGGTAGCTACCGTGGAAGATACTTATTTTAATCCCTATGGTCAAATTGTCCATCTAGCAAGAATAGATATTGGAAGTTTGCAGGTGGGAGAGCGCGTGCGGTGCAGCGTGGATAAACCCCGCCGGCAATCCATCCGCCGCAGTCACACTTCTACCCACCTTTTACATCAAGTGTTGAGAGAGTTTTTGGGTGAGCATGTCAATCAATCCGGTTCTCTGGTGGTTCCTGATCGCTTGCGTTTGGACTTTACACATTTTAAAGGGATCACAGATGAGGAACTTCAAGAAATAGAAGCCAGGCTTAATCGGCTTATCCTGGAAAATTTGTCGGTGCATGTATATCATACCAACCTGCAGGAAGCTCAAGAAATGGGTGCGGTAGCCCTCTTTGATGAGAAATATGGGGAAACTGTCCGTATTATTAATATTGGGGATTACGGCATTGAACTCTGCGGAGGCACCCACCTGGAAGACACTGCGGAAGTGGGAGCGATTCGCTTGATCCGCGAAGAAAGCATAGGTGCCGGGATAAGAAGAATTGAAGCCCTCACCGGATTGGCAGCCTGGAAATATGCTGTGGAGCAGGAAAACCGCCTCCAAAGCATTGCCGGAATTTTAAAAACCTCTTCAGATCAGGTGGAAGAAAAGCTTAAGGAGTGGATGGAAAACAACCGGCGCTTGCAGCAGGATAACCGGGAATTACAAGACCGTTTAGTCACTTACCAGATAGAGGAATTGATGAGCGAGTCAATACAGGAAAATGATTTGCAGATAATTAGCAAAGAAGTAGATGCCGGTGGAATGGATAATCTGCGTGCCATAGCAGATGGAATAAAAACAAAACTTTCCCGTGGAGTGGTAGTTTTGGGAGCTTCACGGGAAGGCAAGGTTATGTTGGTAGCGGTGGTAACCCGTGACCTGGTTTCTGAAGGTGCTCACGCCGGAAATTTGATTGCAAAAGTTGCCGCTAAAGTTGGTGGCGGGGGAGGTGGCCGTCCTGACATGGCCCAGGCCGGCGGCAAATACCCGGAACTTTTGCCTGAAGCCCTGGAAATGGTTGTTCCCCTTGTCCGGGAACAACGTAATAAGCAGGACAATAAACAAAATAATGGGCAGAAGGAACAGGAAGTGAAGTAAATTTGCATTGATATAAAATGGTGTTAACGGGAAGTAAAAAGGGAGATAATTTGATAGTTTTAAAGGGGGGGAATAATACATGGATGATAAAAAGGATCGGACGGTAAGCTTTCCCTTTTTAAAAGAAGAAGGCGCAAGTGAAGCCCAGCTTATTTTGATAGAAGTATATCGGGCTTTGAAAGAAAAAGGTTATAATCCCATAAGCCAGCTGGTAGGATACCTACTCTCCGGTGAACCCGCTTATATTACCAGCCACAAAAATGCCCGCAGTTTGATCAAAAAAGTTGATCGAGACGAGTTAATCGAGGAATTGGTGAGAGTCTATATCTATAATGTAGAAGAGGAAAATTTATCCGCCCATAAAGATACAGATTCGAATACAGGCGAGGGTGCGGATAATGATTCTCCTAAATAATATTTTAACTGGCGTTTAATTTGGGGTTGAAAGTTCAAACCCCACAAAATAACACTTGAGTGTTCTCATCTAATTAATGCTATTTTTAACGTTTTTGAAAACCAAAAGTGGTGAATAATGGAATATCGTAATTTGGGGGAATGCGGTTTAAAAGTTTCACGCTTATGTTTTGGTTCATTAACCATGGGGCCCCTGCAGGCAAATATGTCGGTGGAAAACGGCGCTTCTCTGATTTGCCGGGCAGTAGAAAAAGGGGTTAATTTTATTGATACGGCAGAACTTTATGGTAATTACGAGCACATTGGCAGGGCCCTGGGCAAGCTGGCAAGTAATGAATCATCTGGGTGTAGGGAAATTAAAGGCATTACTCCCGCTGAAGTGCTGGTAGCTACCAAAACTTATGCCTATACTCGCGAGCAGGCTGCCCGAAGTTTGGAAAAGGCCCGTCGGGAAATGAACAAAGACCGCATTGATATTTTCATGCTGCATGAGCAGGAGTCAAGGTTAACCCTGGAAGGGCACCTGCCGGCGCTTGAATATTTCCAGGAAGCGCGTCGGGAAGGCAAAGTTGGCGCTGTTGGCATTTCTTGCCATACCATTGCGGCAGTAAAAGCTGCTTTAGAATTTGCACAAATACAGGTTATTCATCCCTTATTCAATTTAGAGGGAATAGGCATAAGAGATGGTACCCGTGAAGAAATGGAGGCGGCAATTGAAAATGCCCGCCATAAGGGGGTTGGAGTTTACATCATGAAACCCCTGGGTGGGGGACATCTTCAGGAAAAGGTGGATGAAGCCATTAATTACGCTCGCTGCCTTCCCTTTATAGATGCAATTGCCCTGGGGATGCGCAGCGTGGCGGAAGTAGATTATGCTTTGTGCCTTTTCCGGGATGAAGAGGTTCCCGCGACTATACGCCGCCAAACAAAGCAGCAGCGAAGGCATTTGCATTATTCCGGAGAAGACTGCTTGGAATGCCTTTGCTGTATTGAAGCTTGCCCCCAGGGGGCGCTTAGCTGGCTGGGAAAACCGGTAGTGAATGAAGAAAAATGTTTGTGGTGTGGCTACTGCGGCGCTGCTTGTCCCTGTCTTTGTTTGCGGATTATTTAAATATAAGAAAGGAGATGCCCTGCTGACCGGTAAACGCTTAATGGGCCTGGATCTGGGCGAAAAAAATATTGGGGTGGCAGTTAGTGATGAAATGTGGCTGACTGCTCAGCCTTTGATGGTTCTGCGGCGTACTAAATTGAAGGAAGATATACGCCGAATCAAGGATTTATGTGCTGAATACCATGTAGAGGAAATTGTTTTGGGCTACCCACTTAATATGAATGGTACCACCGGGGAAGCAGCGCGAGAAGCTGAAAATTTTCGGGAGCATATCTTAAAAGCGTCCGGTTTAATCGTTCATCTTTGGGATGAACGCCTAACTACATCTTATGCGGATAAAGCTTTACTGGAAGGAGACATGAGCCGTTCCAAACGTAAGAAGGCCAGGGACAAAATTGCTGCTTCCCTGATCCTGGATTCTTTTCTTAAAGCTCGCAGTCGGCAGAGTTGATGGTTGCGAGCTAAACAAGAATCGGAAGTGAATTCATAGAAAATAAGGAAAAAATGGCCCGGCTAAGACTAATCCCGAGCCAGAAAATTCAAGAAAGAGAGGTAGAGCTATGGAAGAGCAGGACCATGTAGTATCTTTAATTGATGAAGAAGGTAATGAACACCAATTTATTGTGGTAGATGTTTTCCTCGTGGAAGAAAATCAGTATGTGGTTTTAGTTCCTTTAGCCTCTATGGAAGGCGAGGATGAAGAATCTGAAAGCGGGGGTGAGGAAGAAGCATTCATTTTCCGCCTGGCTGAGAAGGACGGCGAGCAGGCCCTGGAAGAGATTGAAGCAGAAGAAGAATGGCAGCGGGTTGCCGAAGCGTGGGAAGTACGCCTTCAAGAAATGGAAGAGCAGGAAGATCAACCCGAAGAATAGGCCGAGATTTTTAACATAAAATTTTTAAGGAAATTTTGTTCCGCCTGCAGGGATGTGTCATTTTTCAGAGCGTGGGAAATTCCGGCGGATCCATGGGGAAGTGCTAGTAATGATTTTAAATACATAGAAACTCTAAGTAATTACAAGTTAAAGAGACGCTGACAAATTGGAGGTGGAGGGGTGAAAACTTCTTTAAAAATTGTCCTGCCAGCTATTGTGGTCATTTTAATTGTTGTGGCTGCGGGATTTTATATCTTAAATGAACTTTTAGAGCCGCCGGCGCCTGCTGCTGAAGATGAAGAAGTTATTTTCACTGTTCCCGAAGGCGCATCAGTGGCTGATGTAGCTGCGATCCTGAAAGAAGAAAAGCTAATTCGCAGTGAGCTGGCCCTGCGATTCATGATCTGGAAGGAATACGATGATATTTCCCTCATAGCCGGTGACTATAAATTAAGCCCGTCAATGCCTCCTGATGAAATTATTAACCGGATAAAGTCGGGCGATGTTTTTATCGAAACCAGAAAGTTTGTGATTCCTGAAGGGAGCACTGTGGAGCAGATAGCTGCCCGCCTTGCCCGGGAAGGCTTTGTGGATGAGGAAGAATTTCTGCGGTTAGCTCAAGAACCTCCTTCCGACTTGAAAGAAAAATATTCTTTTTTAAAAGAAGTACCCGGGGAAGTGTATTATGCGCTAGAGGGTTATCTTTTCCCCGCTACTTATGAGGTCGAAGGCGCCACAGATGCTGCAGAAGTTATTAACCTGATGCTTCAACGCTTTCAAGTTTTTTTGTCGGAGGAAAAATACCGGCGCGCCGAAGAGAAGGGCTTTAGCATGCACGAGGTGGTAACGCTGGCTTCTATTATAAAAAGGGAAGTGGCTTCACCTCGGGAATGGGAAAAAGTTGCTTCTGTCTTCCATAATCGCCTGGATACCGGTATGCTTCTTGAGTCTTGCGCTACGGTTCAATATGCTTTAGAAGAGCATAAGGAACGTCTTTTATACTCGGATTTGGAAGTAGAATCCCCATACAACACCTACCGAAATCCCGGACTCCCACCGGGGCCGATATCTTCGCCGGGAGAAGCTTCCCTGGAGGCTGTCCTTTATCCAAAAGAAACGGATTACTTTTATTTTGTTTCCAAGCAAGACGGCAGCGGCGAGCATTATTTTGCCCAAACACTGGCTGAACACAACGCTAATATTGAAAAAGCAAGGGGTAATCAATAATTTATTGTTGATTACCCTTGCTTTAATTTTCTTTTATGGGGTTGGGCCATTCAGCAAAACCCAGAAATTAAAGCTTAAACACGTTTTTTTTATATATTTCTCCGGTGGCTTGTGAAGGAGGAATTAAAACTCTGATGAATGAAAAGAGAAATGTCCCGAATGCAAAAATTATGGATCATAAACCCGAGCTGGTAATCCCCGCCGGTGACCCGGAAAAATTGCGTATAGCCATTCACTATGGTGCAGATGCAGTTTATGCCGGTTACCCGGGGCTTAACCTGCGTGCTTTTGTCTCCGGCTTCAGCGAGGAGGAGCTTGCTGCATCCGTTGATGTAGCTCACAAATCGGGAGTGAGGATTTATGCCGCCCTTAATATTTTTGCCCATCATCGCCATTTGGATGATGCCCGGCAAGCCCTGGAAACTCTTTCACGTTTAAATGTTGATGGGATCATCATTTCGGATCCCGGCCTTCTTGCCCTTTCCGGGGAAATAGCGCCGCATTTACCCGTACATTTAAGCACCCAGGCTGGTGTCACTAACTGGCGCAGCGCTCAATTTTGGCAAAAGCAGGGAATCAAGCGCATTATCCCGGCGCGGGAACTCACCCTGGAAGAAATAAAGCAGATGCGGGAAAAAGTGGAACTTGAGCTGGAAGTTTTCGTCCATGGCGCCATGTGCATGGCTTATTCCGGTAGGTGCCTTTTAAGCGCTTATTTTACCGGACGCGGCGCTAACCGCGGTGAATGTACTCACCCCTGTCGCTGGCATTACCGCATTATGGAAGAAGCAAGGCCTGCTGATCCCCTGGAGTTGGTAGAAAACGGTGAAGCCAGTTTCATATTGAGTTCCCGGGACCTAAATATGATTGCCTACATCCCTCAATTAGTGGAAGCCGGGGTTAATGCCTTTAAAGTAGAAGGACGCATGAAAGGCATTCATTATGTAGCCACGGTTACCCGAGTCTACCGTGAAGCTCTGGATCGATTTTATGCCCATCCCCGGGAGTTTGCTCCCGATCCTGCCTGGCATGAAGAACTGGCTAAAATAACTCATCGCCCCTACCATACCGGCTTTTATTTTGGCATGCCGGAGCAGGTGGATCCTGCTGAAGAAAGAAGTTACCTGCAGGAGTGTATGCTTGCCGGGGTAGTTCTTCATTATGACCGGAAAGGGGGAATGGCCCTGGTAGAACAACGCAACAAGTTTGCTAAAGGTGAAACACTGGAAGTATTAAGCCCGCGGGTTAAACCCTTTCCACTGCACATAAGCTCTATTTACGATGCGCATGGCAGCGAGGTAAAAACAGCGCCCCACCCCCGCCAACACTTATGGATACCGGTGGAAAGAGAGTTGGCGCCTTATGATCTCCTGAGAAAATATATACCCGCATCCCCTCCGCAATCAACCAACACAACTTCTAACAGCTTTGCCGATTCGTAAAAATTTGCCTAATTATGCCGGGCTTAACAACA